>Ga0247844_1001334_pt1 | contig 46226 bp, 25 predicted proteins | sample LaCtaG_FD_192421 | JGI IMG/M metagenome (GOLD analysis project Ga0247844, IMG submission 192421) | Freshwater microbial communities from meromictic Lake La Cruz, Castile-La Mancha, Spain - LaCruzMarch201714.5m_1 | ecosystem: Environmental > Aquatic > Freshwater > Lake | place: Spain: Castile-La... | reverse complement strand
GAGCAGACGGCGATGCTGGATGCAGCCATTGCATCTGTGCCGGAAGAGAAAAAAACAGCAGCGAAAGATTATATATTTCTCCTGCTTTTTGAACAACGCCAAAATTCGCTGGCTTTATGGTCGGTTATAGCCGGTATCATTTACGGTTTTCAATTGCCCTTAGATGAGCGTGCTACGCTGCATTTCTTATTACTGGTAATGTCTGTATTGTTTACATTAGTCAATGCCAATCATGCGGGTATTCCTTTTTTGGGGCACAACCCGAAAGTATCCAGAAATGGCAGAAATGTAGGTATCGTGTTTGTTCCTTTCTGGCTCGCGTCAACGGTGCTTAATTATTGGGCATTTACTTATGCTTCTCATTAACCACACATTTCCAATTAATAATAAAACAATTTCAAATTGAAAAATATAATCATCACAGGCAGCAGCAACGGATTTGGCTTAAAAGCTGCTAAAGACTTTGCTGCAAAAGGCTATCAGGTTTTTGCCACCATGCGCAATCCTGATGGAAAAAATGCAGCAGCAAAAGCTGAATTGGAAGGACATTCTGCACATATCAAAGTGGTGGATATGGATGTTACCAACGATTCCTCCGTAAAAGAAGCGATGGCGGGTATCCTTGCAACAGCAGAAAATATCGACATCCTCATCAATAATGCAGGGATTATGTACCTGGACATTACAGAAGCTTTTAGTGTGGCTCAGGCGCAGCAGCAGATGGAAACCAACTATTATGGTGCCATCAGAACGATGCAAGCGGTTTTGCCAAGTATGCGCAAGGCTGGCGTTGGTTTAATCATCAATACCTCTTCGTTGGTGGGGCGTATGTCGCCACCGTTTTTTGGCACCTATACCGCTACAAAACACGCCTTGGAAGGCTACTCTCAAGCCGTGCGTTATGAAGTATCGCCATTTGGTGTAGATATTGTGATGGTAGAACCTGGCCCATTTGGAACTGGGTTATTGGCATCAGGACAAGTGCCTGCACACAGCGAAGTGTTGGAAACTTATGGTCAATTGGCGGGCGTTCCGGCGGCTATGGGTGAGAACTTTGCTCAAATGTTACAAAGCGAAGGCGCACCAGATCCCCAATGGGTGGTAGATGCGTATCTGAAACTGGCGGAAATGCCTTTTGGTAGTCGTCCAACTAGAACTGTAGTTGGTATTACTTGGGGCGTTGATGAAATCAATGACTTAACACAGCCCATTCAGGATAGGGTTATCAAAGAAATGCAGCTCGATTCGGTTTTGGGTGGTATCTCGGCCTAAGTTGCTGTTTAAAACCCTGCCGAGACTTTATGTCCGGTGGGGTTTTAATAAGTTTCAATGCTTACGTTCTTTATTGTTAGCTAATTTCAAATCGGCCTCTCTCCATACGGTCCATTAAAAAACTCGTTTGCCAAAAACATGAAAAATTTTCAATTTTACAATCCAGTCAAAATCATTTTTGGCAAAGGTCAAATCGCTCAACTGACCCATCAGGTTCCGAAAGATGCCCGAATCATGCTCGCCTACGGAGGGGGAAGCATTTTCAAAAATGGGGTGTACGATCAGGTAATAACCGCTTTGTATGGTTACAACATCGTGGAATTTGGAGGAATTGAACCGAACCCGAGCTACGAAACACTTATGAAAGCGGTGGAAATGGGTCGTGCAAAAGGTGTTGATTTTTTGCTGGCGGTAGGAGGCGGATCGGTGATTGACGGCACCAAGTTCATTGCGGCTGCTATTCCCTGCACAGGCGATGCGTGGGATGTGATCGTTCGTCAAAATAAATACACTACAGCCTTGCCCATTGGAGCCGTGCTGACCATCCCTGCCACTGGATCTGAAATGAATTCCTATGCAGTGATTAGTCGACACGATACGCAACAAAAAGTGGGGATGGGCAATCCTTTGCTCTTTCCTAAGTTTTCCATTCTTGATCCCCAAACTACCTTCACACTGCCTCAACGACAAATTGCCAATGGAATTGCAGATGCTTTTACACATGCGATGGAGCAATACATGACCTATCCGGTGCGGGCAGTCACCACAGATGTTATGGCAGAAGCAGTCATGCTTACGCTTACTGAAGAAGGTCCAAAAATGATGGACAACTCAAGCGATTACGATGCGGCTGCCAACGTAATGTGGGCCGCTACGATCGCATTGAATGGCTTGCTGTCGACAGGTGTGCCAACCGACTGGGCTACCCATATGATTGCTGTCGAACTCACAGCCTTACATGGCATAGATCATGCGCGAACCTTGGCGACCATCATGCCGCATTTGCTCGAAATAAAAAAGGACGCGAAACGAGAAAAGTTGATTCAATATGCCCGTCATGTATGGCATCTTCGTGATTCGGGCGATGCCTTGGTGGATGCAGCTATTCAGAAAACCACTGAATTTTATGAATCACTGGGAATCCCCACCAAAATCTCTGCCTACGGTTTGGGTCATGACACGATTGATAAAATTGTGGAAAGGCTTGAAGCCAAGGGCATGAACTATGGTGAACATTCAGATATTACCCCGGCTGTGGTGCGCCAAATTTTGGAAAAAAGCTTATAGATAAACGAGGAATTACTGGAATCGCCTTTCTTCTACTCCTTCAGAAATTTGCCCGAAAAAATCTTGCCCGAAGGCGTGTTAGCGACTAAAAGGTACAAACCGTTTGCCAATGAAGAAATATCCAACGGCCCATCGTTCGGGATGGATTGTCGGAGCATTTCCCGGCTCAGAAGATCATAAATAGTTACTTTTAAGACGGGGTCTTCCGATGCTATTTTCAATGATATTGATTGATGGGCAGGGTTGGGATATATTTCTAGTTGCTCCGACGGGGTATTCAGGGCATCGTCCACCCCTACGAATTCTGGAGAGAGTTTAACGATCCAAACGTCAGATTCTCCATGATTGCCTGAAACGTCGCCATTGTTTGAATAAGAATATCCTGCTACGATATACCCACCATCTGTAGTCTGTAGAATGGAACTCGCGTCTTCCCCGGCACTTCCCCCAAGCGATTTTCCCCCTTGGAAACTTCCCACAGAATTTAATTTTACTATCCAAAAATCTGTCCATCCATGATGGCCTGTTACATCTCCCTCGTATGATTCAGCCTGACCTGCTACAATATACCCACCATCAGCAGTCTGCTGTGTTGAATAGCTGGCATCCTTACGATAGCCCCCAAGTGCCTTTTGCCACTCGATAATTCCAGTAGAGGTTAATTTCACTATCCAATAATCAGATTCTCCATGATTGCCTGATACATCTCCATCATTTGAGAACGAATATCCTGCTATAATAACCCCCCCATCAGCAGTCAGCTGGATGGAATTGGCTACGTCCAGACCAAATCCCCCCAGTGATTTTTGCCACTGGATAATTCCAGTGGAGTTTAATTTTACTATCCAATAATCTGCTGATCCATGATTGCCAGAAACGTCGCCATCAATCGAATTTGATCGTCCTGCTACGATATACCCGGCATCATCGGTCTGCTGAATGGAATTGGCAGCGTCGTGGCGACTTCCCCCCATTGAATTTTGCCATTGGATACTTCCATCTGAATTTAATTTCACTATCCAACAATCTGCTTTTCCATGATTGCCTGATACATCTCCATCGTTTGACTCTGTCATACCTGCTACAATATACCCACCATCAGCAGTCTGCTGAATGGCATTGGCCACGTCCCAAGAACTTCCCCCCAGTGATTTTTGCCATTGGATATTGCCATCTGAATTTAATTTCACTATCCAAAAATCTGCTGTTCCATGATTGCCTGATACGTCTCCATCGTTTGACTCTGTCAGACCTGCTACAATATACCCACCATCAGCAGTCTGCTGAATGACATTGCCCTCGTCCCAAGCACTTCCCCCCAGTGATTTTTGCCACTGGATATTTCCATCTGAATTTAATTTCACTATCCAATAATCAGCTTCTCCATGATTGCCTGATACATCTCCATCATTTGAATAAGTCAGACCTGCTACAATATACCCACCATCACCAGTCTGCTGAATGGAACTGCCCACGTCCCAAAGACTTCCCCCCAGCGATTTTTGCCACTGAATAGGGGGCGATTGGGCATAACATATTTGAGAGAAAAGAAGGAAGAAAAAAGGAATTAAGTTTTTCATGTTGATGATTTGATGTAACTGGTTAGCCACAGATTGTTTTTTGCCACTAATTGCACTAATTTACACGAATTGGCTCAACAGTTCAAGATAAATTCGTGTAAATTAGTGCAATTAGTGGCAAAAATAAATATGCCTAACCAGTTACAATTTAATTTAAATGATTGGTTTTTTTCTTTTCAAAAATGGTTGAAGTTCGATGCTCGTAATATCATCGCAGCAAAGTGACCATGCCACTTCTAATCTCTTGACTACCATCCAGGTAAGTCACCTCAAAAGCATAGGCATACACACCAGCCGTTGCTTTCCTGCCCGAAAAAGTACCATCCCAGGCCTTGCCTTCATCGGAAGCTTGAAAATCCCGGGCTTCATACACCAAACTGCCCCAGCGGTCGTAAACCGTCAGCCAATTGATTCGGGTGACGGCAATACCTGAAAAAATGGCAAATCGGTTGTTGGGCGCATCCGCTTCAGGAGCAAATACATTGGGCACAAAAATGGGCCGTTCCTTAGAGACGCTGATATGTACCGTATCGGAAAAAAGGCATTGATTTTGATCTGAAATGGTCGCGATGATGGTTTCATTTTGGATGCTTGAAATACAAATGTTCGAGCAGTCCGTGGTGACGCAGGGCAATACAGGTTGCCAGCTTATATCGCTGAAATCCAGGTCTGCGGGTATGGAAAGACAGACGCTGTCTCCAGAGAAAATCAATGGATCCGCACCCAGAAAAGCCGTGTTGTTGGGCGGCTGGGTAAAAGTCAGTTCAATGTAAACCAAAGAATCACAGCCATTTGCGGCAGCATTGGGCAGCAATTCCATTCCTGAAGGGCGATTGATTCCATACTCTGTGCCATTGATGAGTAAGGTCTCATAAGGGCAAAGGGATTGAAGTACGGTATCCTTGGGCGTAGGCAACACGGTTAAATCCACCAAAATAATACTGTCACATCCGTTGATCGCGCCTCCGGCAATGGTTTCTATACCGAGGTAATAATATTGGTCATAAGCCTGGTTGTTCACCCATACGGTATCGCCGGTGCAAATTGTTTGTTGGAGATGTTGATTGGCTTCGGAGCGGAAACTGAGGTTAATGTTAATCACACTGTCACAACCCGTATAGGCGGCTCCGGGCAAATACTCCGTGCCGCTTGGGTTACTGGCATCGTAAATATGCCCATTCACAAACAGTGCTTCGTTGTTGCAATAACTTGCCGTGATCTGATTCAGGGCAGGACTCAAAATCGTGAGACTTACGATCACTACGCTATCGGTTCCATCCCAACTAGCCTCAGGCAAAAGCGTTGTTCCGCTGGGGTTTTGAGCATCGTAAATCTCCCCGGCAATGAAAACCGATTGACCGGGACAAATGGAAATCTGAAAAAAATTGGTGTCGCAAGGTGCGAATACCGCACTCGCGGCTGCCCAAGCGGGCAGTGCGAGTGCGGATATTACAAGTATGAAGGCACAAACAAAGCGTTTCATAGGTCGTGTTTATTTGTCGTCCGTTTTGGATAGAGCCAAGGCCGCTTCAATGCGCTGAAAACGTGTTTCATTGGCAGTGTTGAGGGCTTGCTGCTTTTCAAGTTCTGTCCGGAGTGCTTTGTTCTCTTCTGTAAGTTTGACGATTTGTGCTTGTTGCTCCTGGATACTGCCGATGGTAGCAGGGATGAGACCAACATAGCTCATGGCCAAGGTGCCGTTTTCGCCTTCCTGTACCAGTTTGGGAAATACTTTGGCAACATCCTGTGCCAGGAAACCCTGCTCGTTCAGGCGGCCAGATTCTGGCTTGTCTTTGCGCCCGGCATAGTAGCGCTCGCGCTTGATGTCGTACAGCTTCGGTTGGAGCTGCATGATTTTGTCAAGGTTTGAAGTGAGCGGCGCAATGTTCTCTTTGATGCGGGCATCGGAATAGGACAAGTAATTGCTGGCATTAGCTGCGAAGAAAGAATTGGAATAAATCTGATAAAAAGGTAGTGCTGAACTACCTATCCGGCCATATTCGGATTCGCTCGGCACAAGCTCTGGGTCGATTACGTTAATCGTTCTGATGATAAGATCGCGTACACCATTGCCAAAATCATAATGTACCTGATCACCGCCAGCATTTCCATCTATGCCATCCAATTCATGCGTGATAGCACCACTGGTATACAATGCAATGCCGACAGGATCGCTTGCAGTAAAAAGACCGGCGGTCCCATTAAATGTCGAACCGAAGACGCCTATTCCCGAGCCGAAATTTTGACCATGTACTGCAGTGCCGCTTGAATTGATCCGGCCATGAATAGCATTTGTGTGCGTACCATCGTATGTACTGGTGCCAACCTCCAGCAGTGTGTTCAACGTTTGAGGGAAAGGACCACCGACGCTTACGGTACCAGAGCCGTATGCCCTTAACGGCGATTTATAGGTAGTACCATCGTAATGCACGATAGTAAAACCTGATGACCCTGGATCTGAATCGGAAATGCCAGTATTTACAACCCATTTACCGTTTGTTCCGATTCCTGAAAATTCTATGGCGGAAGTTGAAACGCCTGTTATTGGGTTGGAGTCTTGTAGTTTAAGGATGCGGTTGTACAAGAAAGGGTTAGCTGGACGGGGTTGACTAACGGTCATTTTCACTTCAGCTTCAGGGGTGCTGGTACCAATACCCACATTGCCCTCTCCAGTGGCCAAGGCAATGCCTGAGGGTGAAGTGAAAAATCCGCCGGTTCCACTTTGAGATTCAAAATATCCACCGATATCAGAGGTGGAACCGCCGTAAACACCCAGTCCGGTGTTGCAAATGCCTGCGATAGCAGTAGCGGCAGAGGTGTTTTCAATGCGCAATACATCACCCATGCCCGGGCCAATATTCACGGTTTGAGAATAAGGGAGTGAAAATGGAGCACCGGCAGGACCCGCAGGGCCCGTGGCGCCAGTCAAACCGATTGGGCCCATTGCACCTGTAGCACCCGTGGCACCTGTAGCACCCGTGGCGCCTGTTGGGCCTGCCGGTCCAGTCAAGCCGATTGGGCCAGTAGCGCCTGTTGCACCCGTAGCACCTGTTGGGCCTGCTGGTCCAGTCAAGCCGATTGGGCCAGTAGCGCCTGTTGCACCCGTAGCACCTGTTGGGCCTGCAGGGCCAGTCAAACCGATCGGGCCCGTTGCGCCTGTCGCACCCGTTGCACCTGTTGGGCCTGCAGGGCCAGTCAAACCGATCGGGCCAGTCGGACCGGTTGCACCTGCTGGGCCAGTAGCACCTGCAGGACCCACGGGGCCGATTGGGCCAGGAGGAAGTGCTACGGAGCCACCGCCTAAAGAAAGCGACAACGTCGTGCCCGCCAGAGATAATTCCTGGATCTCGTTGGTGATTGAGTTATCCGCATCCCCGGTATTGTTTATTACAAAGTCAGGAGCTGTACCACTTATATTGATACCTGTTCCACCGGTGTAGTTGTTATTGGTGCCACCGCCGCCTCCAGTTGCATCATCTTGAGGAACCCAAGCGGTTCCGTTCCATTTGATCACTTGCCCTGTGACAGCACCTTGTTGCGCCAAGGCCAAGGGATTTGCAGCGGTGCCATTGCCAGAAAGTGTAGCCGTCGTCTGGGCGCTTTGTGTTCCCCAGTTGTCACCGCTGCCACCGCCTACATCATTGGCGGGTTCCCAGCGGTTGTTGCTTGCATTCCATTTGATCACTTGTTGGTCAGTTGGTGCGGAAGCCGATACGTCTCTGCCTTTAATTTTATCTACCGAAAGTGCTGAAAATGTACCACTTACATCACCTGCGGCAATGCTGGTATTGGTCAGATCATCGGCAGCATTGGTGTCACCAGTATTGGTAATAACACTGGACGGGCTGATCGAAATACCAGTACCAGAGGTATAGGAACCGGAACTCCCTGGAGGCCCGGCAGGCCCAGTAGCACCTGTAGCACCAACTGGCCCAACTGAACCTGTTGCGCCTGCTGGACCTGTCAAACCAATGGGCCCTGCTGGCCCCGCTGCACCAGTCAACCCGATTGGGCCTGCTGGACCCGCGATACCTGTTGGACCCATTGGCCCTGCAGGGCCTGTTGCACCCATTGCACCCATTGGTCCTGCGGGTCCTGTTGCGCCTGCTGGTCCAGCTGGACCTACAGAGCCACCGCCATTTCCTGCATAGAGTGCATACGGAACACTCATCAACTGCGTGGTGCCAAGCTCGGTAGCCACCGCGCCGTTGAGCACAAATACTTTCAGATATTTTGAACCATTAGACCAATCCACGGTACTAAAATCACCGCTGCTGGGGGTTCCTTGTCCGATAACCAAATTTACCAGACCGAAATCATTGGTGCTGATGGTATGGGTTTCTGCGTATTCAACCGGCCCGGTTGGGTCGCCATCGCGCAGGGAGAAAATCAGCGAAACGGTCTGGTTCGAGATGGGAGCATTGGCGGCATCGCGCACAATGCATTGGTAGTTAAAGCCTTGTGGGGCTTGTGCCGAAAGTGTTGTAATGCTATACAACAGGGCGATGAAAGTGAATAGAATCAGCTTTTTCATTGTTTTTATTAATTTTTAGTTTGAAGTTTTTACAAAGCGAGCAATGGTTTTTTCTCCGGTTTGGGTGTCTCTTAAATCGAGCAGGTAAATGCCGGAGGCAAGCGGCGTACAATCCAAAGCGGAACCTGAAGGCAGCGACTGCCAGTCTTGGATAAGTGTCCCGGTGATACTCCAAAGGCGAGCATCCAGCGGACTAGCAGCAGGCGTTTGGTATTGAATGTGGAGGAGGCTTGACGTTGGGTTTGGAAAGAGCTCCAGTGCCCAGCTTGCGGCAAGATCCTCTACACCCACGGATGCCAACGCACACTCCGGCTGGTGAAAGCCTTGTGTGACCGCATAAGTGCCGTCTGAAGTGGTCAGGGTGGCAATCATGACTTCACCGAGGGTGGCATCATAATGTTTGCCGAGCTTTTCTGCGCTGAGTCCGTTGCTGCCGATGACCTGCATACAGAGGTTGTCTACCACCTGTTGGGCATTTGCAATGGAGCAAAGGAGTAGCAGCCCAATCGAGATTGGAATGATTTTGATGTTCATAAAATGAAAGGTTTGAAAAATTAAGTGCGGTCCGAATGGTTACCAATAGTGGACATTGTCACCATTGATGCCGCTAAAAAGGTTGTTGCTCAGGGTTACATCATTGGTCGTATTGCTGCGAATGCAAAGCCCATGGCTGGAGCTATTGCTGAAGGAGCTGTTTTGGATGGTCACATTCACATCGCCCAGGGATTTCGAAATATACATACTACCTGTTGGATTGCCACCCGTTTTGCCGGCATCGCTGACATTGCAGTAGCTTAGCCGCGCCAGACCTGCATTGATTTTGATGCCTTTCCAAAAACCCGCAGTGGTGCTGGCGCCTTTGAAGAGGATTGGTTTGGCAGGGCTGCCATCGGCTAAAAGTTTGCCGATGGTCGAGTTATTTCGGTACAGAATCAACTCGGCATTGGCCTCAAAAAGGAGTGTTGCCCCTGGTTCGATGGTTACCTCGTTTTCTATTTGAGTATCATCAGAAAAGAGGAATGAAACGGGCAGTGCAGGCCACAGCGCAGTAGCCCGTACTTGTCCACCTTTCACTTTGACCTGTTCATGGATATTCCCGGTGAGTTGGTTTGCAGAGCCTGCCAATTGTCCGAGCGAATTTGCGCTCACATAGGCCACATAGTCACAATTCGTGATCGTATTGCCACTAAAAGCCTTCAGCTCGCTTTCCGTATCTATATAAAGTCCAAAGGAGGAACAGTTGCTGATTTGGCAGTTTTCGAGGGAAAGTGCAGCGTCACCGAGCGCATTTCCAACAATAATGGCGCCGCCACCGTACAATAAAAACTCACTGGAGGTGTAATCACCGGCATCGCGGATGTCGCAGTAGGCCATCCGATTGTCGGTGCAGTTGTAAAACTTAATGCTTTTCCAAAAGCCTTTTGCATCGTCCAGACCTCTGAAAATGATGCACTCAGAGGCGCTGCCAATAGCATGGAGAATGCTATTGTTCATGACAAGGCTTCCTTCATTTTCAAAGACAATTTCAGTACCGGGCTCAATGTTCAGGCTGGAGTTAATTTGGAACATCAAACGACCTTTCACGATGTAGTCCACGCCATTTTTGTTGTGGTTGGTCCAGGTTTGCTGTTCAGTAGAGAAGGTTTTGCTGTCGAAGGTGATCGCTTCGCCGACTGGGTCAATGATGACTTCTTTCTGACAGGCCCATTGGGTCATTAGGGTACAAAGGGCGAGAGCATAAGCCACTAGTTTGAGATGATTCATTTTTTTAGATTTTAAAAATTGAGTTTGGGAGTGTCTTGTGTTTTGTCGGAGTCGTTTCGATCCGAGATTCAGGTAGTAGTGTAGGCCACCTGGAAAAACATCAGTGGGACGCCCAATCTTTTTTAGAAAAATCTTTTTGGAATAAAAAAATCCCGTGCAGATCGGTGAATCCGAAATCTGCACGGGATTGAAGTTTGGCTCCTGTTGCTTCGCGACTGAAATTCATCACTCACTCACCCATTCACCAAAATAAAACTCCCCCAGTAAAACGGCTGCGGGTATTTTGCTTTCAAGGTCAATTGCGCTTTACGAAATGCTTCAGATTTAGACATCCCGGAAAGCCAGTTTTCATAAAAGGTATTCATCAACAGTTCCGTCGCGGCGTCTTCCACCTCCCAAAGCGACATGATGAGCGATTTTGCGCCGGCAATCCTGAAAGCCCGTTGCAGGCCAAAAACGCCTTCTCCATTCTGGATTTTCCCCAGACCGGTGTTGCAGGCAGAAAGCACGACCAGTTCGGTCTGATCCAAATTCAACACGGCGGCTTCGAAAGCAGTCAGGATACCATCATTACGCCCGGTGTTTTCCCCAGCGATGCTGTTTTCAGCCCCGGCAAAAAAGAGCATCGAGCGGAGGGCGGGGTTCTTTCCAGCCTGGGGTGAAGTTAGGCCGTTTTTGCTACTGGTTTTTTCTGCATTTAGAAAATAGCCGTGAGTAGCAATGTGCAGCACTTTTAGGCTTTTCAATTGTTTCAAGGTGTCTTCGGTGGCTTTTGCGCCCGTGAACACCGCAGTTTGCCAGTTTTTGCCCGTTAATTTTTTTGCAATGGCTTTCACTTCGCGCTCACTGCCAGGCAGGGGGGTAAGCCGAAAATCTCCATCAGCGAACTCCCCGGAAAGGTCACGAAATATTCCAGCATCTTCCGTTCCAGTTGGCGATAGACCTGAAAGATCGCCGCTGAGCATTTGCCCGGCTTTGAACTTTGGGTTGCCAAAAAGAGCGGCTAGTCCTGGGGATTGGTCGGGCTCATTTTTTTCGCGGCTTAGGATTTCCCGCAGGTTGGTGACAAGCCTAATGTCAAGGTTGTCAACGAGATAGGAGCCATCAGCCCGGCGCAGGGCGTTTAAATTTATTTTATGGAAAATGCCATCTGGCGAAAAATAAAGCGTTTTCACGCCGGAGAGCTTGGCCGCCACCGGTGCCCACATTTTTTCATAAAGGGTGGGGGACACCTCCTTTCTGTTTTTGATTTCACTTTGAAATTGACCAGCGAGCACGGATGACAATTCGTCCGCATTTTCCAAAAAAACAATATCAGGGGAAGTGGCTTGGCCCGGACGCACAATCAGGAAAGCGTAAATAACCGTGTCGCTGAGGTCTTTAATTCCCGGGATGTGGAAGCGGATCACGTTTACAGCCGCTTCTCCTTCGCCGAGCGCAGCCCTGATATCCGTCCATGACACGAGTTCCTCTGGGACGACCTGCGAAAGTCCCTGACGAGCAAGGTTTTTTTCCAAGGATTCGGCCTCCTCTGCAAGTGTTCGGGCTTGCGTTTCATCCAGGTTTTGATATTGGAAGTGGACGCTTAATTGTTCCCGAACGTCGAGCCATCGGGCATACAAATCCTTTAGGGCCGGGTCCCCGCTGGCTGTGATGACGGCGCTTGCTTTACGGGTTGTTTTTTCCAGCAGATTTTTTGTAAAAATTTGAAGATCAAATAATTGTGCCTGCGCTTGCAACCCTGGGCTCTTCCAGGCTATGGTGGCTAAAATACTAGACTCGGTGGTGAATTCGTCTGCTAATTTCAAACGCTCATTGTCTGAAAGCACCGCCATTTCGGGCAGGATGTTTCGTTTTTTTACGGTCAACATGGCCTCCAGGGCACGCAAACTTTCCGGGTATCTTCCAGCGCGAAACAGGTAGGTCGCCTTTGTGGTCAGCAGTGTTTCCACAAAATTGGCATTCGGCCCCTGTGTGAGCAGGGTATTTTGAATGGCAGAATCAAGCCAGACCACACATTCATCCAAACGGTTGCGCAAAAAAGCAACCCCGGCCTTTCCTTTGAGGTAAACCGTGCGTGCGTCCACGATTTCCTTTTCGTTCCAGACGGTTGTTTTTTCAATTTGCTCCAGCAATGCTTCCGCATCAGCTGTTTTGCCCAAATCTGCCAGTCGGCTTGCCCGCATTGCTTTTGACCGTAACAAATCGCCGGCATTTTGTTTTTCAAGTTCGCTTTCGAGGCGATTGGTTTCGAGTGCTTCGGTGTAGGCGAGTTCGTCCTGGCCATTGAGGTAATAGGCTTCGATCAGGTTGGTGCTGACCTCATGTTGTTGTATCAGTCCAGTTCCGCAGCATTCTTTGGCCACTTTTTTGGCTTCCAATAAAATTGGAATGGCATCTGTATGCAGGCCGAGCAGAGTTTTGGTGGTTCCAAGCATATTAAGCGCCAGTTCCATGAATTCGCCTTTTTCTCCGTTGGGCAGGCTGCGTTGGAGCGCTACCATGCGGGTAACGAGCGGCTCCAATTCTGGATAATTGCCGCTTAGGTTCAGGGACCAACAATACCCGTACAAGTCTTGGACGTACTCGGGGCTTGCGGCGCCGAACAGTTTTTCAGTGACTTCGAGACTGGTTTGGAAGTGACTTTTTGTGGCGGAAAAGCGACCTTCCATACTCAATGCCCTGCCGATATCGTTGTGAAAAGTAGCGTAGCTGAGGTCTTTTTCCCAGTTGTTGCGCTCGTAAACAGCGATGCACTCTAAATAAACAGCTTCGGCCTTGTCCAATTGCCCCATATTTTCGTAGGTCAATCCTATATTCCTCCGGGAACGCAAGGTTTTGCGGTCGTTTTCGCCCAACAGTTTTATTTGCAAATCGAGTACGCGCTGCCCCAATTCGAGTGCTTCAGGAAAATTGCCCACTTGGCCACAAAGTTTGGCGAGGTCGTTGAGCAGGTAAGAAAACTCAATGGTTTGGGTTTTTTCAATGCTGCTGGCAATGGAGATGGCCTGGCGATAAAGCGAATCGGCCAGCGGCCAATCGCCGAGTTTGAAATAGCAATAGCCTTTTTTATTGATGGCCAGCGCCAGGTCGAGGCTTAGGCCGGAAACGGTGGCTTCTGCCTCCCATTTTTCGGCCAGTTTCAGGGCCTCTTCGTTCAGATTATTTCTGAAAAGAGAATCGAAGACCGCTTTCGAGGGTGTTTGTTGGGCAAAAATGGGCTGAGCAAAAATTAAGGCAAAGAATAACAGATTGGTCAATCGCATGGAATAAAGTTTGTGTTTGTAAAAGGTCTTGCCCAGACATTGGATATTGGACGTTGGATGTTGGACGTTGGATATGATTCAGCAAGTGTATGGTTTTCAGCTTTTTTGAGTGCAAGTCCAATGTCCAATGTCCAACGTCCAACGTCCAACGTCCAATCATTTGTTCCTTATTTCAAGGCCTCCAGAATGGCCCTCTTTTCCCGAAACCCGTCGGGCAGGGCTTTTAAAGCAGAGGATGCTGTCTCGTCTTCGCCCCGGAGCAAATACGCCCACACCAGCAGGTAGCGTGCTTCGTTTTTCCATTTTTCGTTTTCAAGCAAGGGATAAAGATTAGATTCGGCAGCGCTCGGGCGTTTCAACATAATCTCGGTGAGGGCGTTAAGGTAGGCCACCGTGTCTTTTTGCAATGTGTTGGTTTTTAATCTCTTAAGTTCTGTCATCGCACTTTCGGGGGCGTTTTTTCGGATAGAACGGACAATACCCGACCATTGGCCCGACTCCGGTACGGACGGGGAAAAACCCTTCATCAAGCGTTCAAATAAAGGTAAAAATTGCTCGGAAACTTCCTCTTTTGGCAGATCGCGGAGCAGGTCGTCGCTGCGGTTTTTATTTGGGCTAAGGTCTCTGGCGATGGGGATTTTTTCGGTGCGTTCCTGTGGCGTAGTTTTTTGAGGTATTGAAGGTTCTGGAATCGATGGGCTTTGCGATTCTGGAACCTGGTTCTTTTCTAATACGGGGTTGTCAAGTTGTGATCCTTGCGCAGGGCCTTCTTGAAAAAGCAGCCAATACGCCACTAGCCCTGCCAGAAAAACCAGCAGGGCGACCAGTAAAAGCCTTGACCATCGGCGGCGCCTGGCTTCGAGTTGCCCGCGCAAGACTGCGGCAGCGGCCACGTCTTTTGCGGCAAAATGCCAGTCTAAATCTGACTTCAATGCCCGGAACTGCTCCAATTCATTGCGAAGTGCAGCGTCTAGAAGCAGCCTTTTTTCAAATTCGGCCACTTCGTCAGCAGCCATACTACCGTCGAGATAAGATTCTATGTCCATGATATGTTTTTCTACGATACGGATTCTGGTAGTGAGTGTAGGCAATTCGGTTTTTTGTGAGTTGCTTGGGCTATATATTTTTATCTTTTAGTACAGCGACCCGGTCTTTTAACTTTTTCATGCAATCACTCCGTTTTTGGCGGAGCGACTCGACCGTCGAGTATGCCGTCACGCCTTCCCGAATGGCTTCTTCATCTGAATAGCCGTCAATGTATTTGAGCCGGATCACTTGTTCGCAGGGTGCGCCGGCACCACTCAAAAGACTATTTAGTAATTCGATGTTGTCCTTCCGGGCATGGTATTCTTCGACCGATGTATCGTTTAGATCGTACTGATTTTCAAGCAGATCATGCTGCCCGATTTGCCGTTTTCGCGTCTCATTGGACACTACTTTTTTGATGACCTCGATAAAATAAGTCAGTGGTTGGGCGGAATGCAGCGAAAAATCTGGCTCGCGCAATTTTTTGATGAAAATGATGGAGGCCTCATTCAGGACCTCATGCAAGAGGTGCTGAGGTAGCCGAAACTGGTTCAGAACCTTCAAAACAAACCCCGTTGCTTTGTTTTGGATGAAAAGGATGGCCTGTGAATGGCCTTGGCGGAGGCACTCCATTAGATGGGCACTGTCATCAAAACTATTGCTTTTCCAAAGGTTAATTTTCATCAAGAAGTAGCATTGACAGGTATCGCAATGATTGTTGATATTGCTCATCCTTTTCCTTGGCAATGGTAAGGTTTTTTGCAATTTTAAAGTCAGACAATTTTCAAATTTTTGCCCCCCCATTAAACCCTCACCACGCCCAGCCGTCTATGCTCCCGTTCCCGGCCGGAAACATGAATGTTGAGGGTTTAGAATGTTTAGGGTTTAGGCCCACTTTGCCAAAGCGCTCAAGGCCTCAACCATAAACATACTCAATCCCCTCAACCTCCTCACTCACAAACAAATAAATTCACCGCACACATGAAAAAGTCACTCTTTCTCCTCATTGCCCTCATTGCAAGCATCACCGCTTTTGAATCCTGCAAGAAAAACGACAACAATGACGTGGTGATCGCCACCGCCGAAGACCTTTCGGCCAACGAAGACTACACTGAGCAAATTGACCTCGATGCCGACATCGCTGTGGAAGAACGCGGCGGCGGCCCTTGCCCCACCGTTACCTTTGCACAGCCGGAAGGTACCTGGCCCAATACCATCACCATTGATTATGGCAGTGCCTGCACCCGCCCCGATGGCCGCGTTTTGAGCGGTAAGCTTATCATCAATCAAACGGCTGAAATCCGCACCCCTGGGGCGGTACGCACCGTAACCCACGATAATTTCTTTGTAGACGGCACAAAAGTAGAAGGCGCACGCAGCTGGACCAACAACGGACAAAACGCGGATGGTCAATGGTCTTACACCAAGGTTGCGACCGACATGAAACTAACTTTTGAAGATGGAAGCGTCACCACCTGGAGCAAAACCCGCAACAGCACGCTCATCGAAGGCGGCAACACCGCTACCCATTGGGACGATGTTTGGAGCAGCACCGGTACGGCTTCGGGCATTAACCGCAATGGCAAGGACTTCACGGCCACTATCACTGAACCGCTGGTAAAACGCGCTGCTTGCCGCTGGATTTCTTCGGGTGTGATCGAGTTCACAGTAGACACCCGCACCCGCTCACTCGATTTCGGGGATGGCACCTGCGACCGTTTTGGTACGCTTACTTTGGCCAATGGGGATACTTATACGATTCGTCTGCGGAGGTAATAATTAAACACATAAGAGTATTTTTAAACACATAAGGCACAAAAGGACACATAAGGTGCATTACGACACATACTATTGATATTCAAGGAATTGCGGCGTTATAAACCTTATGTGTCCTTTTGTGCCTTATGTGTTTAAAAATACTCTTATGTGTTTCATTTCGCCTCATTCAACGACCACAAATAATCCAAATGCGAGATGTCCGTTTTATCCGTCAATTTTACCTTGGAATAACGATTCAAAAATTCCCGCACGGATCCCGCATCCCGCTCAAAATCGCCTTTAAACCATTTAAAAATCTCTGAAATCTTGGCTTTATTTGCGGTGATTTGGTTGCGAACCGCATCGTTTACAAAGCTCCGCATACTGCTATCCAATTGACTTTCAAGGCGTGCAGCCGTATAGGCTTCATTGAGCAATTTGGGGCAAGAGTAGGACGCGCAATTGACGGCGGCATGGATGCGGGCATCCTTGAATACGGGTCGTAAGATGTTGTGTTCAATGTTGTTCAGGTCGTAGGTGTAGCCCTGAATTTTGATAAATTTAATATCCCACACAGAGTTTACAAATGCCAAGCCACGCTTAATGTCTTTGATGCTTTCGGTGGGGTAATTGCGCACGATGAGTTGCACGGTATAGGCATTGTAGGCATTGATCCAATAGGCCATTTGCTCCTCGCGAGACCAGCCTTTGTCGCTGGGATGCGAAGTTTCGAGCAGGCGGAGGTAACGATTGAGCTCCGCGCTGTCGCGGATGAATCCCTTGTAGTTGACAAAGCCATCGTTGCCCACGTGTTTTTTCACCAGACCATCCCATATTTCATGGGTGACCGGGCGCGAATCGGTGTTGCGTTTGATGGATCGGCAGTTGGAACAGGTGAACCAAAGGATCATGCTCGCCAAAATGACGAGGGAAAGGAGGACGGTCTTTTTCATTTTGATAGAAGATTTTGCAGGAGTTACATACGGAGCATCTCCGTCTAAAGTTTTCAATGTTTCAACATAGACTTGTAAAACCGCTTGATCTTAGCCGGCTCCATGCCCCATCGAAACATTGAAAACGCCCCAATGTTGGCCAACTGCACCCGTAACCAGCTGTTTTGTTCGTACTTGCGTGCTGAAACCAGTACACTTTTGGGAAGGATGCGCAGCGAGTATTTTTTCATGGCCTTCCGCAGGAAATCATATTCTTCCATGACGACAAAGCGTTCGTCGTAGCCCCCGAACTCCTCGAAAATTTCTCTTTTGATAAAAAAGGTCTTGTCGCCCCCTTGACACCAGAGCCATTGATATCGAACGAAATAGGCATTGAATTTCAATATCCGGCGTGGGGAATCAAATTGATAACGATAACATCCCATCACTTGTCCGGCTTCCAGTTCGCGCTGAATATCATCGGCAAAAGAGGCCGGTGGAATCGTGTCGGCATGCACAAAATACAAAACATCACTGTGGGCTTCGCGTGCACCCAAATTCATTTGTGCCGCCCGACTACATACTTCGCAAAGTACAACTTTTGCCCCTGCTTCTTCGGCAATTTGCGCAGTTCCATCCGAACTAAAACAGTCCACCACGAGGATCTCTGCTACTGACGGGTCACTATTTTCCCGTAAATATCGCAGCAGCCGACCGATGTTGGCGGCCTCGTTCAACGTAGGGATGATAATGGATATGGGACGTTGGATATTGGACATTGGATCTTGGACTTTGGATAATTGGACTTTGGATAATTGGACATCCGGAGTCATCGCAAAATCATCTTGGTATGCGGAATGCCGTCTTCCAAATACTCCTCACCCGTAGAGCGGAACCCGAAACCTTCGTAAAATTTCAAGAGATAGCTTTGGGCACCGATTTTAATAGGCTGATCTCCAAAGAGTTGTCGGCACATCTGGATACTTTTTTCCATCAAAACTTTCCCTGAACCGGTGCCCCGTGCTGAAGGAGCGCTGACCACTCTTCCAATAGAAGTGTACCCTGGGTAGGCCAGACCTTCGGGTAAAAGCCGCGTGTAACAGATGAGCTTTCCCAGCTCGTCGCGCCCCAGGAGGTGCCAACTTTGGAGGTCTTTACCGTCGCAATCTTGGTAAGGGCAGTTTTGCTCGACCACAAAAACCTCCTGGCGCAGCGCGAGGATTTCGTACAATTTGTATGGAGAAAGTTCGCCGAAGGAATGGCAGGTAAATGTGAGCATGGGCGCGGACTTTGGCGCAAATGTAAACTGCATAAAAGAAAGGGCGGCTCGAATTACGAGCCGCCCGTCCGGCGAACGTTGAAACGTTCAAATATTTAAAAAAACCAATTACTTGGCTTTGAGTGCGCGCGGAATCTCGATGGATGCGATGGGCACTGCGGGAGGATTGGTGATTTCCACCCCATCCAATACTGTAATGTCTTTAATACGGATGGTATCGCCCAATTGCATGGCCGTGATGTCAGCATGTACTTCATCCACAGCGTTTTCAGGCGTAGTGAGGATGCTCACGGTACGCATGCGTGGGATGAACTTGCCACCTTCCTTCACGCCTGGAGCGGTGCCCGCAAAGCGCAATGGGACGGATGCTTTGAACTTGATACCCGGAACAAGCTCAAGGAAATCAAGGTGCAGCACCTCCTCCGAAACGGGATGGAACTGAATGTCCTTCACGATGCACTTGTAAGTGACGCCGTTGAGATTGATTTCAGCGATTCTAAACTTAGGCGTGAAAACGAGGGGGCGGACAGCAGATGCTTCCAAAGCGAATTGAGTTGATTCGCCACCACCGCTTTTATACATCACCGCAGGGACTTGGCCGTTGCGACGGATTTTCGTTGCCTCTACTTTGCCGGAATTTTCTTTCCGGTGACCCTGCAATTCAATGATTTCCATTGTGTTGTGCTCTAAAAAGTGATACTTCTTTCAAAAATGCCCGCAAAGGTAGAAAACCTGCGCGGTAATTTCCAAGGGACTTGAAAAAAAGTCGGCACAAAAGATTGCATTAACGCAAAGACCAGACCTGAATGCCGTCGCGGACCCGCTTGGTCATCTTAACTCTGCCCTGGATTTCCATTTCGAGCAGTTTTGCTTGTGTAGATGCGATGTCAAGGCCAGCGTCTTTGGCTATGCCTTCCACCGTACGGAAAGGGTATCTGGACGATTGGAACGCGGCAAGCATTTTTTGTTCATCGTTCGGCGCAACTACAACGGTTGATTTGGGCGAGTCGCCTGATTTAAAGGATTCAAATTCACTGCCATCACCAGTCGTAGGTGGTGGAACTGGGGGTGCAGGGGCTTCGGAAGGGTCGGAATTTTGTGCCACCAACACGTCGGTCGTTTCGGCAAGGTCTTTTTGTTTTTCCTTTACACTCTGTATTTCCTGGAGCAGTTTGTCGCCCAAGGATTGGAGGAATTTAGAAGAAAAAATGGCTGCAATGGTGCAAAAACCAAAGAAAATGAAAAAAGCCGAGGGTTCGCCCGCCAAACAATCCTTTGTCAGGTTGCTTGACATGGTATTCAACAAAAGTGGGACGGTGGCGGAGGCAGTAAGGCCCAGGAAGACGGATTTTTTGAAGCTGGCTCCGTTGGCTTGCTCCATGTAATAATTGGCGATGCCGCCCAGAAGACCAGCGACCAGAATAGTGCTGATGATGATAATTACAAAGATATTGAGGACCATAGGATAGCGTTTTAGGCCGCTAATGTAGAAGATTTGCACCAATCTACTAACCAGAGTTTTTTGCCACTAATTAGTGAAAATTAGTGCAATTAGTGGCAAAAATCACAACATTTTCACATCCTCCAATTTTACATGAACCGTGCGCATTTGATTCGTCCGCGTTGAAATATCATTTTCAGCGCCCTCCAGCCGCAATACGCCGCGTGGACATACGGTAGCGCAGATGCCACAACCCACACAGCTACCCCGCACTATATCTTGTCCTTTTTGTGCGTAGGCCCGCACATCAATCCCCATTTCGCAGTGGGTGGAGCAATTCCCACAGCTTATGCACTGCCCTCCATTGGTTGTGATGCGGAATTTCGACGCTTTCTTTTGCCAGAATCCCAACCATGCCGCCATCGGGCAACCGAAGCGGCACCACACGCGGCTGCCCATAAGCGGGTAAAAACCTACCCCCACAACCCCACTAAATACCGACCCTATGAGAAAGGAATAAGTTTTGTAAAAGCCCTCCGAAGCGCTGCCGAGTATCCCGCGACCGGTGCTCACATTGACCCAGAGCAAAGCCGTCATACCCAGTGCAAATACCAGTACCGAGTAAATCATCCAGCGCTCTATCTTCCAGGCTTTCAAGGACTTGTCTGACAAATGCCGAAAGGGGTCGCCGGCCGTTTCAGCCAAACCACCGCAGCCGCAAACCCAGGAACAATACCACCTTTTCCCAAAAAAATAAGTCAAAATGGGTGTGCCGATAAAGAACATTGCCAGGCCGAAGAAGAAAAACCAGGTGCCAATGGAGGTCTGGGATTGCCAGCTCCAGGTGTCGGGCGTGGCATTGCTGTAGGAAAGTGGCCAAAAATAAGTAAAGTATAATTCAGGCTGTTGCATCCGCAGCATCAGCCCAGGAAGCAGAAAGGAAAAGCCCAGTTGAAAAAACATGACCGATACGGTGCGCACCAACTGATACCGGCTGTGGCGATATTTATAAATGAATCGAACGCCCATCACCAGCACCAAAAAGGTGTAAAACGAGCCGTACACAAACCATTGATCGGCTGGTTTATGGCGAAATGCCTGACTAAACGGGTCGAATAACTGAATCAGGCTGGCCATGTACTGCGGCGCCCAATAAAGGCACACATAGAACTCGGTGAACACAATGGCCAACAACCAGCCCCATATTCCACGAGCGGAAAGGCTCCTCAACCAAACAGCCAGGGAATTGGTGTTTTTGCTAAAATCTGCTTTTTCATCCCGTACAAACAGCCAAAGCCCTGTAATGAGCACAAAAAACGCCCCCAAGGTGAGCGGTTCAGCGGGCAATGCCTTGAGTCGCAGCCCTTCATAAAGGATATACGAACTGGAGATACCCAACAGGGCCAAACCCAGTTTTTGCAGGGGCGTGGTGAGCATCGGGTTGGGGGTGGCGAGGGAGAGGCTTTTCATGTAAATTTGTTATCCCGTAGTTAGCCACTAATTACACAAATTTTCACGAATAGGCTTAAACTCCTATTTTAGTGCAAATTAGTGCAATTAGTGACAAAAAAAATGAGTAGTTATTTTATTGGAGGCAAATTGTGATCAATGGGTCAAAAATGCCAGCACGGCATTGAGGCCGCGTTTTTGTTGAAGGGACAAATTTTTACCGGTTTGGCGGTTGTAAATTGCCACCAACTCGGCCTCGTATTGTTTGGAGAATTCAGGATCGAAATTGGCGAGTCCAAGGTGTTGAAGCACCGTTTCGATGGGTGCACCTTCTTGTATCCACTTTTCGCAGACTTCGTGGCGATACCGTACTCCCATGAGATTGAAACCGATTACTTTTCCAGATTCAGTCTCAAAATTTATGCGAATACTTTTTTTGCCGTCAGGATGTTCCCAATATACGGTTGATTGATTTTCAGCGCGTTGAGGGCGGATGTCGCCGTACACCTGATATTCAATATCGAAAAACTTGGCAGAATTAAACCAAATGCCCGGGCTGTACGAATGACGAATGATCCCGACTAAAGTCGGGAACGAATGACGATTATCATCCGCCACCAAATTATAGGCGACCGTTTCGCCCATCATGCGGCCCGTGTACCAGATGGCCTCGATGCTGCGGCGGCCATTTTGGGGCTCCCGGAGTTCGGCACAATCACCGATGGCGAATACATCGGGTTGATTGGTTTGGAGGTACTGATTTACAAGTATTCCCTTATTGGTTTCCAGGGTGGTGTTTTTTAAAAAGCCAATGTTCGGGCTGACCCCCACCGTGAGGCCCACAAAGCCGCAGGGGATGGTTTCGCCTTTGTTCGTCACGACGGCAGCGCAGACCTCCCCCTGCCCCCCCTGAAGGGTGGGAGTGGGCAGAATTGTTTGAAGTTCCGTTTCTAAGCGAAGATCAATGTGTTGTTCCTGGATATGTCGGGTCACCATCGCGGCTTCTTCTGCGGGCAGAATATTGTTCCAAAACGCCTTTTCCCGCACCAAAAACGTAACCGGAATTTTCCGGGAATGAAACATCTCCGCCATTTCAATGCCGATGAGTCCGCCGCCAACGATGATGGCTCGATCAGTTTCCTTGCCCCCGGAAAGCTGGGCGGAGTGCCTTTCCATGGCTTCCAGATCCTGCAAATGGTACAGTCCGTGTACCCCGTCCAGGTCTTGGCCGGGCCAACCAAATTTGTTGGACTGGGAGCCTAAGGCCAGCACAAGTTTGTCATAAACGAGGGTTTGGCCTTCCTTGCTGATCAGTTTTTTCTCTTGGAAATCAATATGTTGTATGCGGGCTCGAACGCGCTGGATGCGATTTTTTTCCCAAAACCAAGGCTCATAAGGCATCGTGTCGCGCAAGCGCATGTGGCCCATATAAATGTACATCAGCGCAGTGCGACTGAAAAACTCATCCGATTCGTCAGAAACGAGCGTGATGTCGTGGTTGCTAAGTTTGCGAAGATATCGAGCGCAGGTTACGCCGCTGATTCCGTTGCCGAGGATGACGATGTGCATGTTTTGGGTTGAAGGTTTTACACGATGCAATTTACGCAACCGATGCAGCGTAGGTTTTTTCGCTGCGAAAGATAAAGCGGGTTTGATTGAGAAATGGATAAAAGGGAAATTCAAGTCCGTCAGTTGTCCGCTTGGGGACATGGATTTGGCTTGTCCCAGCGGGACAACATCTTGGACAGTCTATATCAAATCCCGCAGCACAATCCACTTCTTCATCACCTTCCCGTCCCGTTTAATCACTATTTTCACCTGTTTGCCGGGTTTTCTCTGGAGCATGCCCTGAAGGTCTTCCAAAGTCCGGAGGCTCGCAGCCAACCAACCGACACGCAGAATGCGGTCGCCCGCGTGAATGCCCGCTTCCTCGGCGGGAGAGCCAGGGAGCACATTGAGCACCGAAAAATGATTAAGGCGAGCCCCAGAAGCGATGATGTTCAGCCCGCTGCGGTCGTACACGAATTCTTTTTGATAGTATTTGGCAGGTTTGAGCCAAAGCGTAGCCTCCTGAAAGTCAATCACCAACTGAAAACGGCTTAAAATGGTGTTGCCAATCAAGCCGTTGCGACCATTGAGAGAACTTAGATCCTGAGCCGTATCTACCGTTTGGAAATAAGTGAGGACGTTTTTTTGCGAAAACTTTCCCAGCAACAATCCCGGCGTTCGGCCTACAAAACCCTCCAAATAACCGCCCAGCCCCATGCCAATATTGGTAGGTATAGCGTTGACGGAGGGCTGAATGAGCGGGTGCGTATTCGTGAAAAGCATGAGTGGCATCCCGGCGCCTGTGTCCAGCAAAAGTTTTACGGGTGCCGAAGAATCTGGCTGGAGTTGAGCTTGGGTATTGATATAGAGCTTATTACGGAATGCCTCCAAGGGCAAAGACTCGAAACCCTCCCGATCCATCTTGTACGACCCGCGCTCATAAAGCGTGAGCACCTTTCGTTGATAATTGATTTTCAAGAGGTACCGAGAAAAAACGTGCCCTGCCAGAATGCCGTGCACCGCTAAACCAGCGTATTCTTCAAAGCGAAAATAGTCTTCCTTCAACACCAGGATATCTTCGTTGGACGCAATTATTTTCTTGCCCAGTATCTCCAGTTGGATGTTGCGGGCAAGGTAAGCGACCAATTCGGTTTTAAGGTCGGAGCCTTTGACCCGGAACTCTCGTTCGTAGCGCACCTGAAGTAAATCGCTGATTTCCCGCTTCGACAAGATGGTGTGCTCAGCCCCGGTGTCAAAAATGAATTTTAAGGGCAAGGAGCCATTAAATCCGATGTCCAGTATGATAAAATTATTGATGTATTCGAATGGGATTTCGACATGCCGAGTACCACTGGGCATAGAAAAACCGCTTTGAGCTCGGGCGGGAAATGCTACGGCCCATAGCACCAGCAGCATGAATGCAACGGTTTTTGATTTCATAACGATAAACGGCGGCCAGTGGCCCTCCTATAGCCTGTTTTAGGCTTAGATAAGGGAAGGCTGGAGGGAATTTGTAACAGCGAAGGACGGATAGAAGCAGCACTTATCCAAATAGGTTTGTCGAGTTTCATACCTTTGTCTGCCAAATCCCAGCTCCTGTGTTAAAACTTCCACCTACGTCAAGACTTCCATCTACGTCAAGACTTCCACCTACGTCAAGACTTCGGCGGATAAATCGGCGGATAAATCGGTGGATAAATCGGCGGACAAACAAATCAACACATTAACCTATAAACAACAAAAATGAAAGTAGCCGTTGTCGGCGCCACCGGATTGGTGGGCACCAAAATGTTGCAAATCCTCGAAGAGCGAAACTTCCCTGTCACCAAACTTTTCCCCGTTGCTTCTGAGCGCTCGGTGGGCAAGACCGTGAAATTTCAGGGCAAACGCCACAAAATCATCAGTATGGACGCTGCGGTGGGCAAAAAGCCGGACGTGGCTATTTTTTCCGCCGGGGGAAGTGTCTCGAAAGAATGGGCCCCACGTTTTGCGGATCGTGGCACCATTGTTATTGACAATTCCTCGGCCTGGCGCATGGACCCTGAAAAAAAACTCATCGTGCCAGAAGTGAATGCCGATTCGCTTACCAAAAAAGACAAAATCATTGCAAACCCCAATTGCTCTACCATTCAAATGGTGGTAGCACTCAAGCCTTTGCACGACAAATATGGCGTGAAGCGCATCGTAGTCAGCACCTACCAGAGCGTAACCGGGACCGGTGTAAAAGCCGTGGAACAACTCATGAACGAGCGGAAAGGCAAGATAGGCGAGCGGGCTTACCCTTACCAGATTGACCTGAACGTGCTGCCCCATATTGACGTGTTCACCGAGAACGGCTATACCAAGGAAGAGATGAAAATGGTGAACGAGACCAAAAAGATCATGGGCGACGATACTATTCGTGTCACTGCCACCACCGTGCGCGTACCGGTCATCGGCGGACACTCCGAGTCGGTGAACGTGGAGTTCGAGCGCGATTTTGACCTCGCCGAAGTGCGCAGCCTGCTCGAAAAAGCTCCCGGCGTGGTGGTGGTTGACAACCCTGCCGAATTGCAATACCCAATGCCATTGATGGCGCACGACAAAGACGATGTTTTCGTGGGCCGGATTCGCCGTGACGAGACCCAGCCCAACACGCTGAATATGTGGGTAGTAAGCGACAATCTGCGCAAAGGTGCCGCCACCAATGCGGTTCAAATTGCTGAATACCTGCTTTCTGTGGGTATTTTGAAATTGAAAGAGAAAAAAACGCCAACAACAGTCTAATTTTGCCGCCCGAAACCATTCGGTACTCGGCAAATGGCGCGCGACCCATCGTGTATCTTAAACCGAAAACCGTAAACCGTGTACCGACAACAGTAGATTTATGAAGAACAAGTTAGTCCTATGGGGCAGCAATGCCGAAAACGAAAAATTCCTGATTGCGCTCGAACTGCAAGCAGATACTAGTAAAGTGTTGTTGCACATCTTTCCAGAAGCCATTGCCGAGGAAGAGTTTGTGCAAAAAATGATGCACGAATGGCGCGAAGGCAAAGCTGAGGTAGCCTTTCCCGAAGGCACTGTCACCACAGAGCGCGAGCTCAGTGTCACTGAAAGCCTGTTGCCCGACAACCTCAAAGTAGATCGCCCCGACCTTGTGCAGCGCGCTCAGACGGAGTGGCATTTTGCAGTACTTTCTGGCAAACTCTATACCGCCTACCAGCAAGAATTGGCCGAATTCAAAGAAAAAGTAGCGAAGTTGTCTTCCTATGACAATCAAATCTTTATCAGCCTCCGTACGTTTTGGGACAAAGTGCAGAACCAAAGCCGCGAACGCAACTTGTATCGTCAACATGCCGACGAACTGCGTGACGGAATCAACGCACTTTTCGAGCATCTCAAAGAAGTGCGCAAAAAGGTGAACTCAGAGTTCAATGAAGCTTCACAAAATGTGTATAATGGCTTCAGCAAGGCGCTTGAAGAAATTGAAGAGCGCATCAATACGGGTGGCGCGAAATTCAACAGCGTCTTTGATGAACTCAAAAAAATGCAGCGCGAATATCACCAGACGCGCATGAGCAACGAGCACCGCAACAAACTTTGGGATCGCCTGGATGCTGCTTTCAAAAAAGCCAAAGAGCGCAAATTCGGCCCAGAGGTCAATGCAGGTACTATTGCCGACCGCCACGACAAACGTCTTTCGGGCCTTGAAGATGCCATCAAGCGCCTCGAAGAAAGCCTCTTCCGAGATGACGAAGAGCTCGCCTTCCAACGCAAAAAAGTGAACACTTCGGAGGGTCAGTTGGAGGCTCAAATCCGCGGTGCGAAGATCAAAATGATCGAAGAACGCGTCAATGGCAAGCGCGAAAGATTGGAAGAATTGACCAAGGCACGCAGCGACGCACAACGCCAAGCCAACAGCGCCCATGAAAAAGAAGCCCGCTTAGCTGCCAAAGAAGCCGAACGCCAACAGATAGAAGCTAAAAAAGCGGCTATAAAATCAGAAATTGAAGCCGAAACACACGCTAAAGCAGCTGCTGCTGCTGGAGCGAAAAAAGTGACTGAAAAGGAAGAAAGCCTCTTTGAAGCAGCTTCCAATCTTTTGGGCGACGTTCTGCTGGACGCAATAGATACCGCAAAAGCCGTAGCCAGCGTGGCGGCGGTCAAAGCCGGGGAAGCATTAAGTGAAGCCAAAGAAACTTACGCTGAGGCCGCTGAAAAAGCGGAAGAAGTATGGAGCGAAATCAAGGAAAAGGCTGGAGAAGCTTTCAGTGAAGCCAAGGAAAAGGCAGAAGAAGTTTACAGCGAAGCCAAAGAAAAAGCGGGAGAAGCCTACAGTGAAGCCAAGGAGACTTATGCTGAGGCCGCAGAAAAAGCGGAAGAAGTATTTAGTGAGATCAAAGAAAAGGTTGGAGATGCTTACAGTGAAGCCAAAGAAATGGCCGGCGACGCTTTGAGCAGCGTCAAAGCAAAAGCACAGGAAGCCTCTGACGAAGTCGAAGAAAAGGCGGAAGAAATACAAGAGTCTTTCAGTGCCGCTGCTTCTGCCGAGTTTACCCCGGATGAAAAAGACATCATCATTGACGATGTGGTACACAAATCAGCCAGCGATGATGTTGCAGCTTTGGAGTCTACCATCACAGCGGACGGGCCTGCCGATGCTCCTGCAAATGAGGATGGCGCGGAAGAAAAGTCCACCAGCGAAGAAAAGAAGGACGAGGTCGCTTAAAAGATCTTGTTCAATAGATTAAACGAGCCGCTTCCTGAACTTTGGGAGGCGGCTCGTTTTATTTTAAGCTTATGTGAAAGGTACACGAAGGGCTTATTTCCGGACAAACCCGGGGGCATTCCACCGCCCATTCCGCCACTCCTTCTGTTCCGCCTCGGTCAAAAAAGTCCAGGCCACGATTCGACTGGTTTTGTTGCCCTGCCCCATCGGAATGGTTTTAACGTCCTCGGCTTTCGCTTTTCGGAGTTCATCATAAATTCCTTGGAGGTGCGATTTTTTAGCAATCAAAGAGGAAAACCAAAAGCAGGATTTGAGGAATTGCCGACTCTGGCGAACCATCGAGCGGACGAACTTTTCTTCACCCCCATCGCACCAGAGCTCCCCGGCTTGACCACCAAAATTCGAGGTGGGTGTGGTGACAGCTTCCTTGGCTAAATTACTCAGTTTGCGCAGATTTTCGGTCTGGGAATCTTCCAAAGATGCGTGGAAAGGTGGGTTGCAAACCACCAAATCTATAATCTCGTCTTTTTGCATTACGCCGTAAAAAATGTCGGCTGGGTTGGTTTGCAAACGGCATTCGATTGCGCCGCTCAAACTAGGGTTGGAGTCAATAATTTTGTTGGCAGATTCAATCGCAACTGGGTCGATATCAGACCCAATGAAGCGCCAGCCGTATTCATGGTGTCCAATGATTGGATAAATACAATTGGCGCCCACCCCAATGTCCAAACAGCTTACTTTGTCGCCCGTGGGGATTTTCCCGTAATTGGATCGGCCCAATAATTCGGCCATGTAGTGTATATAATCGGCCCGGCCGGGGATGGGTGGGCACAAATAACCCGGCGGAATATCCCAATAATCGAGCTTGTAATACTGCTTCAACAAGGCGGTATTCAAGATTTTGACTGCTTCCGGATTTGCAAAATCTATGGATTCGTCATGGTGGATATTCAACTGCACAAAGGGCGCGAGTTCCGGGCAACGTTGTATGAGCAACTTGAAATCATAGCGTTCGCGATGTTGGTTGCGCGGGTGAAGCCGGGTTTTTTCTTGGGTAGGTAACTTTTTTGTTGGAAGCATCAGTGTTTGATCTGTAAGGAAGCAGTCCTTTTGGAGCGCTAAAAGTAAGGCTTCCTGGGGTCAAACTCTAAAGCACTACTCCATCATAACATCCACAATCTCCTTCCTGAAATCATAAAACTGCTGCCGGAGCTCACTCTTGGCATCGCTGCCGTAGTTGATGAGGTAGGTTATGATTGTTCCCAACGTATTGCCATTCCCGCCATGGCAGCAAACTCAATCGGCTCAACATCACCTCCACATTACGCTGACAAAAATCAATGATAAGTCTGACCACTGTCACCCAATTGCGGGAAAATACTAATATACCTTTGAAGGGTACAAAAAACGAAACGGCAAAAAGGCCGGGGGATCGTTTTGGTATTCATTCTATATGCAGCGGAACAACGACGATAAGCCTTCGGCCGGGACATCCAAATCCGCCGAGACTGTTAGTGCCTCGATGCCGAAAGGGGAAGTATCTCCAAGTGCCTCCACGAAAGTCCCGCAAATAACCCTGCCCAAAGGCGGTGGCGCCATCAAGGGTATCGAGGAAAAGTTCGAGGTGAACGCCGTGACCGGCACAGCGGGTTTTTCCATTCCCCTGCCCGGCAGTCCTACACGACAAAATTTTGCGCCACAATTGGTATTGAGTTACGATTCCGGCGGCGGCAATTCGCCTTTCGGCTTGGGCTGGAATGTGGGTGTGCCCGCCATCGCACGTAAGACTGAAAAGAAATTGCCGGAGTACCGGGATGCGGAAGAATCGGATGTGTTTATCCTTTCGGGCGCGGAAGACTTGGTGCCGGTGCTGGAAAAAGACGATGATGGCCATTGGAGAAAATCGCAAATCCCTCCCATCACCGAAAACGGCATCACCTACACCATCACCCGCTACCGCCCCCGCATCGAAGGGCTCTTCGCCCGCATCGAGCGTTGGGTCAATCAAAAAACCGGCGAGGCACACTGGCGCAGCATCAGCCCCGACAACGTGCACTCGGTGTATGGCTTCACCCCGGAAGCCCGGCTGGCCGACCCGGAAGATTCCTCCCGCATCTTCCAATGGCTCCTCTCCTACTCTTTTGACGACAAGGGCAATGTGATCCGGTACGAATACAAGCCGGAAGACTTCAAAAACATCGGCAACAAAGTCTTTGAAAAAAACCGGCTGCACCGCTGCACGAACACCTACCTGAAACGGGTGTATTACGGCAATCGCACACCTTATTTATATAGGAACAACGACTCCCTGCCGGGAAAAGAAAACTTTCTCTTTCAGACGGTATTCGACTACGGCGAACACGACCTGCCCCCTGCCGATCCGACGGCGTTCAACAATGAAACCTTGCCCTGGGCCTACCGCCCAGACGCCTTTTCATCCTATCGCGCCGGCTTCGAGATCCGCACCTATCGCCGCTGCAAACGCATCCTGAATTTTCACTGTTTTGATGTACCCGACTTGCCGCACAACCCTTATTTGGTGGAATCCATGGAGTTGACTTTTGAGGAAAATTTGCAGTTGACCGGTCGGGGCGATACGGTGGGCGGCTTTTCCTACCTGACCCAAGTTGTGCAATACGGCCACAAATGGGACGAAAAAGAAAACAAATACCAGAGCCGCTCATTGCCCCCCTTCGACTTTGTATATCAGCAACATACGTGGAACACGGAGGTGAAAGATGTGCCGGCAGATAGCCTCGCCGGAGCGCCCATCGGCATCGACAATGCTGAATATCAGTGGATTGACCTGTACAACGAAGGTATAGACGGCATCCTGACCGAACAGGGCGACGGCTGGCACTACAAGTATAACCTCGGCAACGGCGAATTCACCCCGCCGCAATTGGTAACGCCCAAGCCCTCGTTCACCGGGCTGCGCACCGGCGCCCTGCAAATCCAGGACCTCAAAGGCAACGGGCAGAAATACTTGGTCAGCCAGCAGGCAGAGCCCAAAGGCTTCTTCGAATTGACGCCCGATGCCGAATGGCGGCCCTTCCGGGAGTTCGAGCAACTGCCCAACCGGCCCTTCAACGATCCCTACGCCAAGTTCATCGACCTCAACGGCGACGGCGTGCCGGAACTGATTATCTCCGAAGACGACCTCTTCCTTTGGTATCCGGCCAAAGGCGAAAAAGGCTACGACCCGGCCATCGCCGTGCACAAAGCGGCCGATGAAGAGCGCGGCCCGGCCATCGTGTTTGCCGACGCCACCCAATCCATTTTCTTAGCCGACATGAGCGGCGACGGCCTGACCGATATCGCCCGCATCCGCAACGGTGAGGTGTGCTATTGGGCCAACCTCGGTTACGGGCGCTTCAGCGCCAAAGTGACCATGGAAAACCCGCCCTGGTTCGATCACCCCGAACATTTTAACCCCGCCTACCTGCGCTTAGCCGATATAGACGGCTCGGGCACAACGGATATCATTTACTTAGGCCACGACGAATTCCGGGTCTGGATGAACCGCAACGGCAATGCCTGGACGGAAGGTCCCAAGGTCATCAATCCCTTCCCCAAACTCGACCGCGAAACGGATGTGCACATCCTCGATTTTCTGGGCACGGGCACGAGCTGCATCGTGTGGTCGTCGCCGCTACCGGCAGATGCCGGACGACCGCTGCGTTACATCGACCTGATGGGCGGTAAAAAACCGCATTTGATGATCGAGTACCGCAACAACTTTGGCAAAACGACGACGCTGGAATACAAATCATCCACCCATTTTTACTTAGAAGACAAAAAAGCCGGAACACCCTGGGTGACCAAACTGCCCTTCCCGGTGCATGTGCTGATCGGAACCGTCGTACACGATTCTGTCAGCCAGAGCCGCTTCGCGATGGAATACACCTATCACCACGGCTACTACGACTACGAAGAGCGGGAATTTCGCGGATTTGGCCGGGTAGATACCTTCGATACCGAAGCGTACGAACATTTTATCCGGGAAACGGAGGGCAGTAACGGCGTTTTTCAGCTCAGGGACAAATCCTTCCAACAACCACAGGTAAAGACCAAAACCTGGTTTCACACCGGCGCTTTTGTGGAAAAGGAAAAGATACTGAAACAGTTTGCCCACGAATATTACAAAAACACTGCTTTTGAAGCATATCACCTGCCCGATGCTGTGATCGAACTGCCGGAGGGCATGAACCTTTCAGGTCTTTCCGTGGAAGAATACCGCGAAGCCCTGCGTGCCTGTAAATCCATGCCCCTGCGGGTGGAAGTGTACGCGCTGGACGATTCGGATAAAAAATTGCATCCCTACACCGTTACGGAAACCAACGCCAACATCCAACTGCTGCAACCGAAGGGCGACAACCCGCACGCGGTATTCATCGTCAAGGAAAGTGAAACCATAACGTACCACTACGAGCGCAATCCCGCCGATCCGCGCATCGCTCACACGTTTAACCTGAAAATTGATGAACTGGGTAATGTCCTGAAAAATGCCTCGGTGGTGTATCCGCGGGTGCAAATACCTGATGAGTTGCCGCCACGTGTGAAAACGGAGCAGGGAAAACAGCATATTATCTATACCGAAAACACCTACACCAACGACATCGATACGGAACAGGACTTCCGCCACCGGGAATTGTGCGAAGCGTGCACGTATGAACTGGCCGGCGTAGAGTCTGCCCCTGACCGGTATTTCCGTTTGCACAAATTGAAACAGGCAGCGCTGGACGCCGATGAATTACTGTACGAGGAAAAAGTCAACCGCCTCACACCCCAAAAGCGCGTCATCGAGCACGTGCGCACGCTTTTTGCCAATGCGGATGATCTGTCCCTGCCCTTGCCTTTGGGCAATCAAAGCCGCCTGGGCCTGCCCTACGAGTCCTACCAACTGGCCTTTACCGGCAGCTTAGTGGAACAGTTGTACAAGGGCAAGGTAACCGAAAAGGAGTTACGGTTAGGCCAATTCCGCAACCGCGAGGATATCACCGCTTTCCCCGACACTGATCCGTCTGATTGGTGGTGGGACCACGATGGCACTGTGCTTTACCCGAACCAACCGGAAACGTGTTTTTACATGGCGGATCAGTATTGCGACCCCTACGGCTATTGTTCCAAAATCACTTACGGGAAGCATTACTTGTTCGTCGCCAAAACGGAAGACGCCATTGGCAATACCACTTCCGTAGAGCGCTTCAACTACCGCAGCCTGCAGCCGGAATGGGTAAAGGACGAAAACGACAACCTGACCGAAGTGGCGTTCGATGCCTTGGGCATGGTAGTCGGCATGGCCGTAAAAGGCAAAAGCGATGAAGCGGACGACCTCGACGGTTTCTCGGCCGATCTGTCGAAAGAGCAAGTGCAGGATTTCTTTAATGATCCTCTGAGCCTGGGGCCCGGCTTGATCGGCCACGCCACCGGCCGCTTCGTTTACGATTTCAACGCCATACCCATCAAGGTAGCTTCCATCAACCGGGAAATTCACTTCCATGCTCCCGGTGGGGAAAACTCGCCGCTGCAATACGCCTTCGAATACGCCAACGGCCTCGGCCAGGTGCTGATGAAAAAAGTGCAGGCCGAGCCGGGCAAAGCCCTGAAGATCGAAGGCGATCAACTCGTAGAACAAGACACCGGCAATGAGCGCCGATGGGTAGGTACTGGCCTGACCGTGCTCAACAACAAGGGCAAGCCGGTCATGCAGTTCGAGCCGTTCTTTTCCGTGACCCATGCCTATGAAGACGACCGCAGGATCATAGCCGCCGGCGTGACCCCGGTCATTTTTTACGACCCGCTCGACCGGGTGATCCTCACCAAGATGCCCAACGAGACCTTCAGCAAGGTGGAGTTTGATGCGTGGTATCAGACGACGTATGATACGAATGATACGGTGTCCTTACTGGATGAAGGGGAAAGTACATGGTACCAGGAAAGAACCAGACCGGAATTGATTCAGGCCAGAATCGAAGCGGCCGTAAGGAATGGCGTCAAAAGATCAGAAGCGGAAAAAGTAGCAGCGTTTGAGAAAATAGCCGCAGAAAAAGCCGGCGGCCACGCAGATACCCCCACCATCGCCTACCTGGATAGCCTGGGCCGTGCCTTTTTCACCATCGCGCACAACAAAATCCCGCAATTCGCCAACAACGGCGCGATAAGCGGTTATGAAGACCGTTTTCTCGAAACCGAGGTAGAACTGGATATCGAAGGCAATCAGCGCGCCGTCATCGATGCCCGCTATAACACCGTAGTGCGCTACCAATACGACATGCTCGGCGGCGTATGCCTACAGGAGAACATGGACCGCGGCCCCCGCTGGACCTTTGAAGATGTGCTGGATAAGCCGCTTTTTGGTTGGAAAAAAGAAGACAAAGTCCAGGAGATATTCACCGTCTTTTCTACCGAATACGACCGCCTGCACCGGCCAGTCCGGGAACGGATACTGTTTCATGACGGCACCCAAATCGTCAACGAGGAAATCCAGTATGGCGAAGATGCGCCCGACGCCAAATCGTTCAACCTGCGCGGGCAGGTCTGGCAGGCGCGGGATCAGGTGGGTGTGGTTGTAAATCACGAATATGATTTTAAAGACAAACTCCTGCGCCAAAGCCGGCAACTCTGCACGGCCAAGCACACTCAAAATAAGTATGTGGACTGGAATATGCCGGATCCAATCCCGTGGGATTCCGAAGTGTTCGTCACCGAAAATCGATACGACGCACTCGGCCGCGTAACTGAGACCATCAGTCCCGACGGCAGCACCACGGGCGACGGCAGCGTCACCCACTACCGCTACAACGAGGCCAACCTGCTCGACGGCGTGACGGTGAAAGTCGCCTTTGACGGCGATGCCCCCGATGTCCGCACCGTCGTAAAGAATATTGACTACGACGCCAAAGGCCAGCGCACCCAGATCGTTTACGGCAATGGCGCACGCACTCGCTATACCTATGATGCCCAAACATTCCGGCTAACCCGGCTGCTGACCACCCGCAACGGCAGCGCCCCACTGCAAGACCTGCGCTACTACTACGACCCGGTGGGCAATATCACGGCCATCGAAGACCAGGCGCAGGACACCGAATTTTACAAAAACAGCATGGTGGATGCCGTGGCGCATTACACCTACGATGCGCTATACCAACTCATAGATGCCACGGGCCGGGAACAGATCGCAAACGGCAACCGACCTACGGATCACGTGGATATCCCCATCGCGACACCTCAGCCAAGCTCCAACACCAGCGCCGTGCGCAACTACCGGCAGCGTTACGAATACGACGATGCGGGCAACATCACCAAAATGCGGCACATTGCCAATGGCGGGAGCTGGACGCGGGATTATGCGTACAACGAGGACAGCTATTTGGAACCGGGCCGAAAGAACAACCGCCTCAGCCAGATCAACAACGGCTCAGGCCTCCCGCAGCATTTTACCCACGACTACCACGGCAACATGACCGTCATTCCCGGCTTAGATGCCTTGGTCTGGAACTACGACGACCATATCCGCTCTGTGAACTTGATAGGCGGCGGAAACGCCTACTACGACTACGACCCGGAAAAACAACGCATCCGTAAGGTGGTAAAACTGCTCGACGGCACGGAAAAGGTTCGCCTCTACCTCGGCAATGTGGAAATCTACCGGGTGTACGGTAGCAACGGGAATGTCACCCTGGAGCGGAGAACCCTGCACGTGAGCGACGGCGACAAACGCATCGCCCTGTTTGAAAAAACGACGACCGACAATACCCCCCTCAACACCCGCTACCAGTTCGGCAACCACCTCGGCTCGGCGGTACTGGAATTAGACGGGCAGGCGCAGATCATTTCGTACGAAGAATACCACCCTTACGGCACTTCCGCTTATCGTTATGGCCGCACCGACACCGAGGTGGAGGAGAAACGATACCGGTACTCGGGAAAGGAGCGGGATGCGGAGACGGGCTTGTATTATTATGGGGCGCGGTATTATGCGGCGTGGTTGGGGAGGTGGGTGAGTTGTGATCCGGAAGAATTTATAGATGGGATAAATTTATTTTATTTTGTAAAAAATCAACCAGCAGTCAAACTTGATAAAAAGGGAACTCAAACGCTAGAAGAAGAAGAAATAGAATATCACCAATCATCAATAAATAATATAATAAAATGGAATTCACACAAACCCTCTTTGTCGAAAGAGGAATTATCGGAAATGATAGGTGGTATTGATGGACGTACTTTTCTTGGCAATGATAAGTACGGCGTCCTATCCGCAATGCTGAACTCATTCATAAGAGAAAATATTTTAAATGAGGCAATTAAATATATCATTTACAATGAGGAATTATCTATGCGAAATAGTGCTTCTATACATGGTATACAAAAATTAATAATAGAAGAACGCATAATGAGAATTGTATTAGAAGGGCATTACCCCAGACTTTTAGAAATAGAAAAAAAGAAACAACCAGTTATGTCGACACATGGAACAACATCAGCAGGTCGATATCAAGACTTTAAACAGATAGAGAATTTGTCAAATCAACTTATTTTTTCAACGATAATAGTCCCGGCGTTAATCGTGACATCTAGGTTCATTCCTGGAGGGGCAAACTTCCTCTCAGGGTTGCCATCAAAGTTATTGCTAAAAGTCCCATTGTCAATTAGGATAGCATCAACTACATTTTTTAATGCTGGAATGCCAATTGGTTTGCATTCAAAAGCCGCTGTAGCTTCATTTTGGACTTTAGCAGCAATAGAATTTACTATGGGCTATTTTTCTCCAACACCACTCGGTGTAGGGCCATATAACCCTCGTGTTTTTTTCGATTTGGGAACAATTGCCCGTTTGTTTGTTGAAGATTTAAAGAATGTAAAAATTGAAAGCCCCAAACTCAATATTAGTAATAAACAAATGCAAAATGTTTGGTCCACTCCTTCGGATAATCATCAATTGAAATTAGACTAATGAATAGTGATTTAATAATCAAGAATAAAGTAAGTGAGCGAATAAAGGTGTTATTAGCACCTCCGCCGTGCGGTGGTGCTTCACCCCGCACAACATTACCCATCGATCAGCCCGACAATAAACCATTAGAACGATTTAAAAAAAATGAAGCATCAAGTGCAAGGAAAAAATACTCGCACACATCAATAAAGGTCTAATATACAAAACCTTCAAAATATTAACATCGCTATGCCAACGCAAAAAACATATACCATCTCCGGTCGCATCACCGACCGCTCCGGCGCACCGCTCGCCGGCCTGACCGTCCGGGCTACCGACCTCGATCCGCATACCCCCGAGAATGTACTGGGCAAACCCGTGCAAACCGGCGCCGACGGTCGCTACACCATCCGCTATACCGACGCGGACTTCCGCCTGCCAAAAGAAAGCGGCGGGGCGGATATAGTCATCCGTGTCTATGATCCGTCGGGTAACCTACTGGGGCAGTCAGAACTGCACCGGAATGCCGGGGCGAATGTGATGATCGATGTGCAGGTGGAGTATGCCTTGCCAGAAGCGCCGGAGGAAAACGGAGAGACGAGGGTATTTGAGTTTGCGCGCATCATCAACCTGCCGCGGGACAAAGCCGAATTGTTGGCCGCCAGGAAGATCAACCTGCACGAAGCCAATGCCGCCACGCTGGAAAGTCTGGTGCAGGAAAATATCCTGACCCAAAAACAGAAAACGGAACTTGGTCTGGCCATTGACCTGAGCCGCCTGGGTGGTGAAAATTATGAACTGATACGGGCATTGAAAAACGACCGCCTGACATCCGTATCCGAATTTGTGGATTGGGAAAAATCGGACTGGGAAAAAGCGCTGCGCGACAACCGCATCACCGTTCCGAAGGAAGAGACTAGCCTGGAAGCCTATGCCGAAAATCTTCGCAACAACATCGAGAAGTCCTTCCCGACACCCTACCTGCTGAAACGCCTGATCAAAAAGGATTATCAGCCGGATATGGAAAACCCGACCGCCTTTGCCAATACCTATCGGCATTTGGGCGTCCAGAACATCCTTAACAACCAGCAACTCAACCCAAGAGATAAAAAAACAGCCATTTCCAAACGGCTGGGTGCCCTGGACACTTTTTACCGAAACAATCCCGATCTGGATTTTGAGTCGGCCAACTTCGTCGAAGCGGAAAACGCCTGGAATTGGTCGGGCATCGAAGCCTCCGAACGGAAGCTGGTAAAAAGTCAGATGATGGCCTACCAGCGCACATTAGAGCTGACCAACGACTACCAGTCCTGCCGGAAACTATTGGAAAAAGGCTACGATTCGGCCCTGGCTATTGCACGTATGCCGGAAGTCAAATTCCTGAAAGAAACCGGTTTGGGTAAAACACAGGGACGGAAAATCTATACATCCGCCCAACAAAAAGCATCGGGCGCTATCCTCGCGCTTGCAGCCATGCAGGACCTGAACAAAGGCCTGTTTGGAAGCACCAATGTCTCCAACCTGGGCAACATCACCAACGTGCTGCGGGAATGGGATGGCTATGAAGCGCTGTTCGGCGCCCAACAGTTTTGCGATTGCGAACATTGCCGCTCTATCTTCGGCCCGGCCGCCTACTTTGTGGATCTGATGCATTTTGTAGAAGAGCAGGTGTCGGAAGAAGGCTTCATAAAACCCGGCCATACCAACCATCCCCTGTACCTGAAGAACCGTCGCCCCGACCTCTGGCGCCTGCAACTGACCTGCGCGAACACCAACACGGAAATTCCCTATCTCACGGTGGTCAACGAAGTGCTGGAACAATACCTTGAACACGAACAGGGCACAAGCGATATATACCGGAAATTGGAAAAAGCCACCGTTTCCATGGGCTTGCCGTTTAATTTGCCCCTGGAAGAAGTGCGGCTTTTCCTCAGCCATTTCGGGCTTTCGCTGGGCGATGTGTACGACGCGCTCGGGGTGCCGTGGGTGCAGAACGCCAAAGAACGAATGCACATTTCCTCGGAATCGGAATTGCAGCTGATCACCCACAAGGATGTGGGGACGGCCCGGGCGGTGTTCGGCAATGAAAAATTGAAGGATTTCGAGGTCAATAAATTCCTGGAATATGCCGGCATCAGCCGGGAAAACTTAGACGATCTGCTGCGGGTGACGGCCATTTCCGGAATCAACCAGGTTCGGGTGCTGCGCATAAAGAAAGAGGATGACATTCAACAATACCGGGAGGTGCTGGTCGACCTCACCGAGGAGCGCCTCGATTGCATCCACCGGTTTTTGCGCCTGTGGAAAAAAACGCCCTGGACCATTCGGGAACTGGATCTCTTTTTGAACCAATGCCATCTCAACGACCTGGGCGCCATAGATGATGGCGGCAATCCGCATATCCTGCGTTTGGCCGACTGGATCACTATGCAGGAAAAATTGCGCCTGACCGCCGAAGAACTCGCCGCGCTGATAGGCAATATTCCCCGGACGCCCGTTCGGGAAAACCAGCGCAGCCTGTACGAGCGGCTCTTCGACCTGGAAAAAATATTCGGAACCGGTGAAACGACAACCCTGCCAAGCAATAAATCGGCCGATACGATCCGACCGCTGTTATCGGCAGGACTGGGGATCGAAGAAGCGGAATTGGAAGCCCTGTTCCAATTTTCAGGCATCAATACCGGGGCCGACCAGAAATTGAATCACGAGCGGATATCCGTGCTGTACCGGCAAGTCCGAACCGCCAAAGGGCTGGGAATGACCATCGAGGATTTCATCAACGCCTGCAAATTGGTGCTTGGCGGCCTTCCGGTTCAAGGCGCCGGAAGTGTGGAGGCCGTGTTTGACTATAAGGAATTAAACGGTCCTGACAACCCTCCGGGTGAACTAAGTATAGAGGCCCTGCTCGACTTCAAGGAGTGGCTGAAAACCTCGCCGTTTACCGTTTCCGATCTGCTGTTCATCCTAAAAGGCGAGGAGAGCAAAAAAAGGCATTTTGAATATGATGGCACGAGCGTCGCGGCCGCCGTCTGGAAAATGAAGATTAGTACGACTACCAAGGAGTCGGAAAAAATAGTACTGTTGAAGTCCTATCTGCAAGGGTTATTCAATCTGACGCAGGAACAATTAGAACAGGATTTTCTCGCCAAACAAATCGGGGCAGACATCCACAGCGCGGAAATTATAACCGCGCTGAATACCAGCTTCGATGCCGAAGGGCAACCCCCAACTCCTAACAACCTGAATGCGCTGGTTGCGCTCGTCAGACAACTGGAACGCCGGGTGCGCCTGTTCCGGTTGCTGGATTTTGACGCCCCGACGATCCGCTATTTCCTTGAAAATGAAGCCCTGTTCGGCGTTAAGGATCTAAAGGCGCTCACGCACGCGGATATCCGGCACGCGGTGTATTACCGAATCCTGGTGAAGGAAAATGCGGCATTCGGGCAAAAGATCCAACAGGTATTAAATATGTACCAATCCGCAAGCGGTTTCACCGATGAAGCAATAGCCATCCTCGCCGAAGTATGGCAGGAGCCGGCAGCGCAGATCAAGTCGGTCGTAACGGAAAGCGGTCTGGCCTTCCCATCGGTTGCGGTGGAAGCGCTTCGTTATTTGCGTGAACTATTGGGGCTGGCCAACAAACTGGGCATAGGGGGCGCCTCTTTAGCCAGGCTGGGAGCCGGCGATTACAAGGGCTTGCAGGCAGCGCGGGAAGTGGCGTTCGCGGCTTTTTCGACAAAATATGCCGATGAAAAAACACGGCAAGAAAAGCTGGCGCCCTTTATGGACAGGATCAACGAGCGCAAACGCGACGCTTTGTGCGATTACATCACCGCACAGCGGGACAAGTATAAATTCAAGGACCGGTCGGACCTGTTCCAGTTTTTCCTGCTGGACGTGGAAATGAGCGGTTGTTTCCGCACATCCAGGGTGGTAGCAGCCATTACCAGCCTGCAATTATACGTGCATCGCTGTCTGCTCAACCTGGAGCAGTCCGACAAAACCCTCAATCCGAACTTTGTTGAAATAAAAGTCAATCCGACCTGGATACCGGCCGCCGAATGGGAATGGCGCAAAAACTACCGCGTATGGGAAGCCAACCGCAAGGTATTCCTGTATCCGGAAAACTATATTGATCCAACACTGCGCAAAGGCAAAACACCTTTATTCAAGGAGTTGGAAGACGAGTTATTGCAGGAAAATATCACCCAGGAATCCGCGGAGGCGGCCTACAAAAAATACATGGCGCAGTTTGTGGAACTGGCGGATTTGAGGTACGCGGGGGCGTATTATCATGAAATTGATTGTGATTTTGTCGAACTCCCCAATAGCCACCACTACGTATTATCATCTCAACCCAGGGTGCCAGAAGATCGTGTTTACTACTTGTTTGCGCGCACCAACAAACAGCCATATCAATATTATTACAGAACCTATATTGAGCAACCAACTCAATGGGGGAACTGGCAAAAAATAGACCTGGCTATCGAAGCAGATGAAGTATCTGTTTTAATGTACCAAGGTAAACTATTCCTCTTTTGGACCGAAGTGCAGCAAAAGGAACTGACAAAGACAGAAAAAGGCTCATCAAAATCGGATGGAACGATTTTTAAAATATACGTCAAATATGCCTTTCTGAATGAAAATGGCAGATGGAGCAGCCCTCAGCGACTATACATCGGCTTTACTCATTTGGAAGAAGAAATGGTATATCGGCGCTTGGGTATTTATCCAAAATTTGACAAATCAAACAAAGTTGAAAAAAATCTGGCAGAAAAAGAACTGGAACAGAAACACGACTTTGTGTTTGAAAAATTTGTAAAAACGGTTTTTAGGAAGCCTTATGCCCGAATAAGTGATAATTTTGGCTCTCCCATCCAACTTGCATATATCTGGTCGCAGTTTAAGGGCTTTAACATCACGGAATTTTCTACTGCATTTCAAACCCAAGCAGCTGGCGGGTATGCTTTTTTATTGCCATCAACCACATTTTTTACTATAAACAGAATTGCTTATCCGGCCCAAAAAAGTGTAAATTGTAAATTCAGGAAAAAAAACACTTCCGACAATTGGGAAACATGTGAGGCTGTTTTTAAATTGGAAATTCCGGCAGACGGAACAAAAGAGCCAGAAGTTTTAGTTAAAATATTAAATCCAAAAATAGAATTTAGGATTATAGCGACAACCCAGGCTTCTTCCGATGAAGGAACATTCTCTTCAATGTATGACCTTGCTTTGACTGCCCAGCGCATTGAAAATATCTCTAATGCAGACATCTCTGTAACAACGGATAATTTTCAACTTATAACACCAGGAGAAAGCTATTATCTGCACAAAGAGTATGAAAAAGCATACCAGGATGAAAATATATTCAATCATTATGTGGAAAATGGTTCAGAGAAATTTACATCTTTCCCTGGGAAGACAATTGTACAAAATGAATCAATTGACGCATATCTGTCCGATAGTAATGGGAGTACAATAGAAGTGGTCAGACTCTCCACTATTCTGACGGATGAACTAAGTAAAATTTTATCACAGAAAGGACTAACTGAATTTCTCAAACTCACTTCGCAACAACTGACGGAGCACGGTCGTGATCTTGACTTCTCCGGCCCCTACGGCAACTACTACTGGGAGCTCTTCTTCCACATCCCGTTCCTGATTGCCAACCACCTGAATGCCAATCAAAAATTCAAAGAGGCGAAATGGTGGTATGAGCGCATATTCAACCCGACGTCCGAGGAAAAACCTGCCGATCAGCCGCCGTCGGACCACAACTGGCAATTCCGGGAATTCAGAGGACAGCATATTGAGAAGCTGAAAGAAATCCTGACCAATGACGTGGCCATAGCCGCCTACCGAAAAGACCCCTTCGACCCGCATGCGATAGCAGCCCTGCGGATGAACGCCTACCAAAAAGCCATTGTCATGAAGTACATTGACAACCTGCTGGATTGGGGCGACCATCTTTTTGCCCAGGATACCCGGGAAAGCATCAACGAAGCGGAAATGCTCTACCAGCTGGCGGCAGATATTTTGGGAGATAGGCCGGCTAAAATGGGAAAATGCGACATGGCCTCAGAGAACGCCATCACGTATGAAAAAGTCGGCCCCGAAATCGAGGAAGATTCCGAGTTTTTGATCACGCTCGAGAATTGGCAAGTAGGCCTGCAATGGGAGTATAAATCTGATATCGAGCCCTACCGGGTCTATAAAGATGGCTTAGCCTCCTTGCGCAATGGAAAAGACCCGGAGTCCAGAGCTTCCCTTGCCGAAGTAGCGAACCTCGCCGCCGCCAAAGGATTCCGGGAATATCGGAGGCTGTCGAAAAGCGACGACGAGGGGATCGCGGGCAAGCCCGCTACGCCGCAAACGTCAAGGGAAACAGTCGCCGAATTGGTTCCCACAAGACACATCAGTGACTATTCAAACAAAAGAAAAGCAGATAATTATTTGCGTGAGCAGGAAAGCAGCCTGAACAAATGGAAAGACGATCCTACCTCGATAAAAGACCGTATTGTAAATGATTCAATATTGCGGGAACCTAATGACTTTCTGACACGACAATCCTACCTCGCTTTTTGCGTACCTTATAACACTGATTTTCTTGCCTACTGGGACCGGGTGCAGGACCGCCTTTGGAAGATACGTTGGTGTATGAACCTCCAGGGTGTGCGCCGGAGCCTGGCGCTTTTCCAGCCACCCATCGATCCGATGTTGTTGGTCCGGGCAAAAGCGGCGGGGCTCAACTGGGAGAATCTGCAGACCTTTGATTTAGTATCCTCCTACCGCTTCAGTTTTCTGATCGAAAAAGCCAGACAATTTGCTCAAACGGTTCAGAGCCTTGGCTCGGCATTGTTGAGTGTGTTGGAGAAAAGAGATGGGGAGGAGTTAGCATTATTAAGATCGGTGCATGAGCAGAATGTTTTGAAGATGACCAAAAAAATAAAGAAATCAACTATTGAAGAAGCAAAAAGTAATTTCCGGGCATTGGAAGAAACCATGGTAAATGTCCAAAATCGGATTGAGTATTATCAGCTCCTCATAGACAATGGACTAATTGAATGGGAAAAGGTTCAGCAAACCTCGCAGCATGTTGCGACACTTTACAAATTAGATGCGTCGATATTTTATTTAGAGTCATCATTTCTTTATTTGTTATCTCAGTTAGGTAGCTTTTTTGCCATAACATTTGGAGGCAAACAATTAGGGCATAGTGTGGAGGATCTAGCAAAATGGGATTCGGAGTTTGCGGCGATAGCTGAATCCATATCCAGATCGGCAAGTATGGAAGCCACCTTCCAACGTCGCGAGCAGGAATGGAACCAACAACTCAAATTAGCACAACAGGAAAAGAAACAGGTCGAACAACAAATACTCGCCGCGGAAATGCGTGTTCAGATTGCCGAACGCGACCTGGAAGTCCACGAAAAAAACATCGAGCAATCCGAGGAAGTGTACGCTTTCTACAAAGACAAGTTCACGAATCTGGGACTGTATCAATTTATGGCCAAAGAGCTGCTGCGCCTCTATCGCGAAGCCTATCAAATGGCTTACAACATGGCGAGACTGGCTGAAAGTGCCTATCGGTTTGAAACGGACGACGACACCCTCCTGATCAGTGGCGACAATTGGTCTGCAGACAAGTCGGGGTTGCTGGCAGGGGAAAAACTGCTCCTGCAATTGCAACAGTTGGAACAGTCCTATCTGGAAAAAAATGTCCGGCGTCCGGAGATCACCCAGTCTTTCTCATTGGCTATGATCGATCCGAGTGAACTCATCAAATTGCGGCAATCCGGCTCCTGCGCCTTCAAAATACCCCAAATCGCATTCGAGATGTTCTATCCGGGGCAATACAAGCGACTGATAAAATCGGTGAGATTGAGCATGCCTTGTATCGTTGGTCCTTATACCAATGTAAGTGCCCGACTCTCCCTCACCAAGGGCGAAGTGGAAATAGAATCCGGAGGAAAATTGGAAAATTGGGATTATGGAAAAAACACCTCCCTCTATGCCAGCAGTGCGGCAAACGACGCCGGTATGTTCGATTTTAATTTCCGGGACGAGCGGTATCTTCCCTTCGAAGGTGCGGGTGCGATAAGCGAGTGGCAACTGGATTTGCCATCCCAAATACGCGCGTTCAACTACGACACGATTTCTGATGTCATTTTGCACATCAGTTATACCGCCCGGGAAGGAGACCGGGAAGAGGCAGAAAATAAACTTGCGGCGACACTGACATCGTATGCCCAGGAAATTGGCATGTTCAAATTAATCAGTTTGAAAAACCAGTTCCCTCAACCCTTTCATCAGTTGCTTAATCCTCCGGAGAGAGTCGCGCCGTCTGCAAGTTTTGCCACGGAGTCCGGCCATTTCCCCTATTTTTTGAATAAAGAGAATCTGTCGCTTAATGAGTTGACAATCTACCTGAAGCCCAAAAAGGGCATGTCGGTAGTTCCGCCTGCTGATTTCAAAGTAAACGGCGAAGTCATCGAATGGAAGTCGGTTGACGATCTCGCCCTTTCAGGCACAACGGGAGAAAACGATAAAATAAAAGGCGGACAAAAAGTAACGGTGAGTGGTTCACCTGTTGGAAACTGGACGATTGAGGTTAGTCCGGGCGGTTTGAACCCGGAGGAGTTGGATGACCTATTGATCCTGATGAAATACCAGGTAGTATGATGGTCACTTGGGCTTTAATCGAGGGAGTATTTAAGGTTGAGTTTACCGCATGTGATAGTGTCCCAAATAGGGCGTCTGTAAAACTAACAAATTCAGCAATGGATGGTGATTAAACACCTCCTACTCCATCATAACATCCACGATCTCCTTCCTAAAATCATAAAACTGCTGCCGGAGCTCACGCTTGGCATCGCTGCCGTAGTTGATGAGATAGGTCATGGTATAGTCCTGGTTGGGGAACCAGTACATATCTGCGAAAAAATTTTGCCTCCATTCCAACCTTTTATTGTTGCGGTGTCCTCTTTAGAACAAAGACATTAGAACCACATTAGTCTACCGTGACAGACCAACAACTCATATCGCTTTGTCAGCAGAACGACCGAAGGGCGCAAAAGGTGCTTTACGATCGCTATTCTAAAGCGATGTACACGACAGCGTATCGGATTACCGGCGATTTTGAGTGGGCGGGAGAAGCGCTGCAAGATGGCTTCATACAGGTGTTCAAACACATATCGGACTTTGAGCAGCGCAGCACCCTCGGCGCCTGGATCAAGACGATCGTGGTGCGTTCAGCCCTGCAAAAAGTGAACAGGCGCAAATCGGCCTTTGGGCCTTGGCCTGAAGATTACAGTGAAACTATGCTGGATTGGGGCAGCTCTCCCATTGATGCGATGCAGTTGGAACAAGCCATCCAACGTTTGCCCGAAGGCGCCAGAACCGTATTCGTGCTAGCGGAGGTGGAAGGTTATGCACATAGAGAAA
>Ga0247844_1001333_pt1 | contig 46241 bp, 44 predicted proteins | sample LaCtaG_FD_192421 | JGI IMG/M metagenome (GOLD analysis project Ga0247844, IMG submission 192421) | Freshwater microbial communities from meromictic Lake La Cruz, Castile-La Mancha, Spain - LaCruzMarch201714.5m_1 | ecosystem: Environmental > Aquatic > Freshwater > Lake | place: Spain: Castile-La... | reverse complement strand
TTACTTGACCGCCACCGCATCCGTCATCCGGTAATACATCCCGTAAGGATCATCAGCGAGAACGGCAAACCGACCTTCTACAACTACGGCTTCTAAAGAGTATGGAACGGGCGTTTTGGTGCGTACTTCCACCATGCTTTCTGGTCCACCTGGCAGGCAAAAAGAGCAGGTTAATGGCACTGAGCTAATTAAAAAGTGTTTTTGCTTTTCGCCTGGATCCAGCGGCATCATGAAACCTTGAATGCGCTGGCTTTTTTGATTCAACGCTTGGAGTTGCGGATTAAAAACTGGAAGTACTCGGTTCTTCACCGTTTTGGTTTTTACATCTGTCAGCATGGACCAAGGCAGCACATCTGACCGTGCCACCAAAGGTGCGAAAGGGCTGTTAGGACTGTGAACCCCAGCGCCAGTGCCTGCCGGAGTACCTGTATTGCCATTACCTAGAGGCGAGCTTAACTGGGTTTGCGCGCCCACAGTCTGCGACCCGAGTACAAAGGCAAGCACCAAAGGAGCGATGCCTAAAAGCAAAAATACAAAACGCGCGTGAGTCATAGCGTTGTCCGATTTAATGTTGGTGTTTCATGCCGCAAAACTTGCCTATGGCTAATCCTTTGCAAGCTGCCTGAAGTTCTTTTTCACACACTGCATCTTTCTTTCCAGCCTCCAAGCATTTTGCAGCACCTTCGTGCGCTGCGGCCATAGCGCGGTGGCGCGCAATATCTTCTTTGAGTTCTTTGTCACCGTGAGTTTCAGCAGCGAAACCCATGGCAGACACCAGCGCTAAAGACCACAAAAAATTCACTTTTTTCATATTTTTACCTCGATTGAAGAAGTTGAAGAACATTTGACCGATAGGCTTCAAGCGCCGGCAATAACGCCGCTCCCAAAGAAACCCCCAGTGCCAAACAGGGCACCACTGCGAGCTCCATGGGCCACGCTAGCCCGCCCAGAAGCAAAGAATTATCCAAGCCTAAAAACCAGCCCAGAAGACCAACAAATGCCTGGCCCAGTAACACACCAACGACCGAGGAAACCAAGCCAAGCCAAAGGGCCTCCGTCAAGAGCAAAGCTGCGATCTTGGTGGGCGGTGCGCCCAGCATACGCAAGAGCGCCAAGTCTGCGCGTCTTTCCCGAACCGCGGTCCAAAGCGCAATAAAAACACTCAAGCCTGCCGTTAAAAGAAGCATGCCAGCGAAGGCACGCAGAACATCCGTTCCCAAGCCCAGCATGTGCAATAGGCGGCTGATTTCTAAGGCAGGGGCTGCCGCCTGCATCTCAGTCGTCGTGTTGACCCAGCGCGGAAAACTCATGGCAGCCAAGGGACTGGTATATCGCACCAGAGCCATGGTGACTTCGCGTTCTTCTTCCATTGCGGCGCGGTCTTCCTCATCTACGGCCGTATAGTCTTCGTGGACTTTCCACACCGATGCGGTATCCGTCACGATTAAGCGGTCTAGCACGCTGCCACTGGGCGCAAGAATTCCCACGATGGTGTATGCGTTTTCACCATGGGCATGGCCCCCAGCGCCTAAGCCATGCGACCCCACAAAAGATTGGCCGATTACTAGACCCAGTTTTCGCGCAACCGTGGCGCCTACGACCACTTCCATGGGCTTGTCCCATAACCTGCCCTGCGCCAGCTCTGCTTGGTAATGTTGGATATAAGCATGCGAACTTCCAACGATGCGATAGCCTTGAAAGTTGTCTCCCAAACTGATGGGGATGACTTCAGCCACCAGCGGATTTTTTTGCAATGCCTTGACTGCACTTAAGGGCACGTTACCAGGGGGTACATCCAAATGCAGAACGCCTGACAAGATCAACTGCATCGGGCTTCCCTTGGCTCCAACGACGGCATCGATACCGGCCAAGTCTCGGTCAAAAGCGCGCTCCACATGGTTTGATACCAACAACAAAAAGGCAATGGAAGCCAAGCCCAAACTCAACAAAAGCACATTCAAAGTAGCGGCCATGGGTCGCGCCCACAAGTACCGCCATGCAAACACCAGCGTTCTCATACGCTCACCTGCGGGCTTGAACCTGTGAGGTTTAAACGCTGCATGCTCTGTGATGCGCCCAACAAGGACTGTTGATTGATCACCGCTTCTACCCGCGCGTCGTGGGTCGCAATCACCAACGTAGCGCCATTCGCATGTGCCGTTGACAACAACAAGGTCACTGCATCCGATGCGGCTTGGTCATCCAAGCTGGCGGTAGGCTCGTCTACCAAAAGAACTTTGGGCTGCATCAAAACCGCACGTGCCAAAGCAACCCGTTGGGCCTGTCCACCCGACAATTGCGAAGGCAAACGGTTCGCTAACTCTGCTACGCCTAAGGCGTTCAGAGCGGCGTTAATTCGCAAACCGTCTTCAGCAACGCCAACGGCCCAAAATACCAAAGCCAAGTTTTGGTAAACGGTTAAAGCGGCGCTGAGATGAAGCTTTTGCGGTAAAAAACCAATGGTTTTTGCTCGCCACGCATCCGTTGCCATTTGGCCAACGCCATGCATCGCCTGCCCAGACACCTCCATGGAGCCTGCAGTCGGTGCAACAAGACCAGCAACCAAGGCGAGCCAAGTTGACTTGCCACTGCCTGAGGGGCCTTGAAGCAACAATACGTTTCCTTGGGCGACTTCAATGTCTGGAAAATTGATGACATGAATCGCTTCGGAGTAGGAATACTGAAGACCTTGTGCAGCAATCATGAGTACTTTAGGGCGACCTTTAGCCCTTGGCCAACCTAGCAAACGTCTTGCGGAATTTTTCAACCTTGGGAGCAGCCACGGCTATGCAGTAGCCTTGGGTTGGATTTTTGGCAAAGAAGTTTTGGTGGTATTCCTCAGCACGCGCGTAGTGGCTTAGCATCGCGATTTCTGTGACTACCGGGTCGGCGTAGTGCCGACTCGAATCAATCTCTGCCACCATCGCCTTGGCCACCTCTGCTTGCTCCGGGCTAGTGCAATAAATGGCGCTGCGGTATTGGGTCCCAACATCATGGCCTTGGCGGTTCAAGGTTGTGGGGTCATGGATCAAAAAGAAAATCTCCAATACCTCGCGAACACTGATTTCTGAAGCTTCAAATTCGAGTTTCACCACTTCGTTGTGGCCACTCGTTCCGCTGCTGACTTGGGCATAAGTGGGATTAGGCAAATGGCCGTTGCTGTAACCAGACTCCACCTGCGTGACGCCTTTGACTTGCAAAAAAACGGACTCTGCACACCAAAAACAACCGGCGCCCAGGGCAATGGTTTGGGTGGAATGTTGCATCGATAAAACTCCTGACTTGATTTTACCTATTGAATCACATACGGATGACACTGCTTTCTTCTGCAATTCACCGAAAACCTTTGAATAACCACTTTTTTTGCGCAAATCCAGAAAACGTTAAACTACTAACCAACAAGTCAGTAATTATGAGCTTACCCCAAACCCTTCGTGACCTCGTCTGTCCCGCCCCGCACAAGCGCGAGCGGCGCAAAGAGGCGCGTCCGGGGGAACTGCTTGACGCAGCTTTGGCCCTTTTTGTCGAAAAAGGCTATGCCGCCACCAAAGTTGAAGAGGTGGCGCAGCGCGCTGGGGTATCCAAAGGCACGCTGTTTTTGTACTTTTCGAGCAAAGAAGAATTATTTAAAGCGGTTGTTCGTCAAAATATTTCAGGCAATTTTTCGGAATTTAATGCAGCGCTCGATGAATTTGAGGGCAGTACCGCTGACTTACTGCGTATTTTTGTACACGCTTGGTGGAACCGAATCGCAGCGTCACAAGGCGCAGGCATCATCAAACTTATGGTGAGCGAAGGGGCGCAATTTCCTGAGTTGGCCGATTTTTACCGCGCCGAGGTCGTTGAACCGGGCACGCAGTTGATTCGCCGTGTCTTAGACCGTGGAACACAACGCAGCGAATTCCGGCTTTTGGACCCTAACTATGGTTTTTACGCCGTCCTGGCACCCATCATGTTTGTGGAGCTTTGGAAAAATGCGCCTCATTTGTCAGGCGCTGACGGATTGTCCATGAATGTAAGCAAGTACCTCGACATGCAAATTGATATTTTGCTCAATGGCTTAAGTTTGCAAGCCCCTGAAAATTTTTCCAGTTAAACCGCTATTTCGCCCTACACCTTTTTCATCCTGAATACTCATCCTATGAAACTCAAAGTTAAATGGATTGCCTTGGCACTGGCTGTGGTTTTGCTGGCCGCAGGTGCAGTAAAAATGTTCACCGCAAAAAGTGCGCAGAAGCAAACTTTACAAGCCCAGCAGGCTGCGCAGGCTAACGCCCCCACGGTTCAACTGTCAGCCACCGACATACTCGAAGTCCAAGAGGTGGACTTGCAACAGGGCCTCGCTATTTCGGGGCAAGTCAAAGCCGTTAACTCCGCTTTCGTGAAAGCCCGCGTTGCAGGCGAACTGCGTGAACTCTCTGTGAGAGAAGGTGACTTTGTCAAAGCAGGGCAAGTCTTAGGGCGAATCGACGCAACTGAGTATTTGGCCCGAGTACGCCAAGCCCAGCAACAAGCCGAAGCAGCCAAAGCCCAGGTGGACATTGCAAAACGGAGTTTCGACAACAACCGTGCATTGGTTGACCAAGGTTTTATTTCTAAAACGGGGCTAGACGCATCCTCCGCGTCGCTCGCTGGTGCGCAAGCGACCTTCCTGGCTGCGCAAGCGGGTGCTGACTTGGCGCAAAAATCGCTCGATGACGCCATCGTCCGAGCGCCGATTAGCGGACAAATATCCCAGCGATTAGTGCATAGCGGTGAGCGCGTTGCGATTGAAGCGCGCATGGTTGAAATTGTCGACTTGAGTCGCTTAGAACTTGAAATCAGTTTGGCAGCCGGTGACTCTATCCTTGTCAAGGTTGGCCAAAAAGCCCAACTGACGGTGGAAAGCAGCGGCCAATCCATCACTGCAACAGTTGCACGGATAAATCCCAGCGCTACCGCCGGCAGTCGCGCCGTTCTGGTCTACTTAAGCCTTGATAAAAGCGCGCAACTTCGCCAAGGTTTTTATGCGCAGGGACTATTAGCGACAGGATCACAGGTCGTGATTGCCATCCCCTTGAGCGCAGTGCGCACCGACAAACCACAGCCCTATGTCCAGGTTTTAGAAGACGGAAAAATTCAACATCAAACCGTTGAGCTCAATAGCCGTGGAGAGTACCAAGGTAAAACAATGGTGGCAATTGATGGGCTTAGCAAAGGTAAAAAAATACTCGCTGGTGTTGCAGGGCCCATGACAGTTGGCACGGTGGTCATCACAGAAGGCGCAAAGTAATTTATGTGGTTTACCCGCGTTAGCCTTCAAAACCCCGTTTTTGCCACCATGGTCATGATGGCCTTGGTCGTATTGGGCCTGTTTTCACTGCAGCGGATGCAGGTTGACCAGTTCCCCAATATTGATTTTCCAGTGGTGGTGGTGATTGCGGACTACCCCGGAGCTGCACCCGAAATTGTAGAAAGCGAAGTCTCTAAAAAAATCGAAGAAAGCGTCAACTCGATTGCCGGTATCAACGCGCTCACCTCGCGCAGCTATGAAGGTCAGTCGGTGGTGGTGATTGAGTTTGGGTTACATGTCGACGGCCGAAAAGCAGCTGACGACGTGCGTGAAAAAGTGGCCGCCGTCAAACCTCTGTTGCGCGCTGAAGTCAAAGAGCCGCGTGTACTGCGGTTCGATCCTTCAGCTAAGGCCGTCTGGTCGGTTGCAGTCTTGCCCGACACCACGTCAAACGCACCGGCAATGTCTGCAGTTGAACTCACCAATTGGGCTGAGCAGGTTTTTAAGAAGCGCTTAGAGAATGTTCGCGGTGTAGGTTCGGCGACTGTGGTGGGTGGAACCAAGCGCGAAATCAACGTCTACCTCAATCCCCAAGCGCTTGAAGCCTTTGGAATCACGCCCGACCAAGTCGTGAGCGCAGTTCGTAACGATAACCAAGACCTTCCGGTAGGTAGTATCCGGTCTTTAGAGCAAGAGCGTGTGATCCAAATTGCTGCTCGGATGCAACGTCCTGAGGATTTTGGAAAGATCATCGTTGCGAGAAAAAATGGCGCACCGATTCGGGTTGAGCAACTTGCACAAGTGCGCGATGGAGCCCAAGAGGTTGAGAGTTTGGCCTTGTATAACGGACAACGCACATTGCTAGTTACTGTTCAAAAATCGCAAGATGAGAACACCATTGCAGTCGTTGACGGGCTTCAAAAAACGCTCATTGAACTTAAAAAACAACTTCCGCCAGGCATCAAACTGGAGCAGGTCAGCGATGATTCGCGTCAAATTCGTGTCTCTGTTGAAAACGTTCGCCGTACCCTTATCGAAGGCGCACTTTTAACGGTACTGATCGTATTTTTGTTTTTGAATTCTTGGCGTTCGACGGTCATCACAGGGCTTACCTTACCAATCGCATTGATCGGCACATTTCTTTTCATGAACATGTTGGGCTTTACGATCAACATGATCACCATGATGGCTATGAGCTTGTGCGTGGGCTTGCTGATTGATGATGCGATTGTGGTGCGCGAGAACATCGTGCGCCATATTCAGATGGGAAAAACACCCTACCAAGCCTCCTTAGACGGAACCCAAGAAATTGGTTTGGCTGTTTTTGCAACAACAATGTCAATCGTTGCAGTCTTTTTGCCCATTGGATTTATGGGCGGAATTATTGGAAAGTTTTTTCATGAGTTTGGACTCACGATCGTAGTCGCGGTTCTTATTTCGATGTTTGTGAGCTTTACGCTCGACCCCATGCTCTCAAGCATTTGGCACGACCCCACCATCGAACACCACAGCCTAAGAGGGCCACCCGTTAGCTTTTATGACAAAACGATCGGTCGAGTGACGGGTTGGTTTGAACGCGCAACTGAATCCTTGGCAGAAGGCTACCAAAGTATTTTGAGATGGGCTTTGGTTCACAAGCTTAAAACTGTTTTTCTAGCCATTGGGATATTTATAGTGAGTATTTTTATGGTGCCACTTTTAGGAACAGAGTTTGTTCCTAAGTCTGACTTTTCCGAAACTACACTCAACTTCAATACGCCAGTAGGCTCCTCACTCGAAGTCACCGAATCAAAAGCCAAACAAGTAGAAGCCATCGTTCGTAACTTTCCTGAAGTCCGCTATACCGTAACAAGCATCAATACGGGAAGCGCACAAGGAAAAATCTATGCAAGTATTTATATCCGTTTGGTAGATCGCAAAAATCGAAAGCTCGGCATTGAAGAAATGTCAGGGATTTTGAGGGAGCGATTAAAGCAAGTTCCGGGTATCACCGTGACACACATAGGATTGAATGACTCCGTAGGTGGAAGTAAACAAATTCGATTTTTTATTCAAGGTCCTGATAGCGCTACTTTAGATCGGATAACTAACTCGGCACTTGAAAAAATTAGCGCTATCCCGGGTCTTGTCGATCTAGATTCCAGTGTCAAACCCAATAAACCAACACTTAATATTCAAGTCAAACGCGAGCTCGCCTCTGACCTCGGGCTGAGTATTTCGCAAATTGGGTCTAGTCTGCGTACCTTGGTGGCGGGTCAAACCGTTGGCAACTGGCGCGCAGCGGACGACCAGACCTATGACGTCAACGTGCGACTCAACCCGCAAGCCCGTAACTCACCTCAAGACCTTGAACAAATACCTTTTGCGATGGGTACGAATGCTGATGGCAGTTCACGCATCGTCAGACTCAACCAAGTCGCTGTGGTAGCCGAGTCGACCGGGCCCAATCAAGTCAATCGGCGTGACTTAATGCGCGAAGTGTCCTTGAGCGCCAACGTGACGGGACGCTCTGCTGGCGAGGTTTCTGCTGATATCAAAAAGGTGATGGACAGCATCGCGATGCCGCAGGGATATATCTTTAAATTTGGCGGCTCAACCAAAGACATGGCTGAAGCATTTAGCTATGCCATCTCTGCGCTAGTCTTAGCAATTGTTTTCATCTACATGATTTTGGCAAGCCAGTTCAAGAGCTTTCTACAGCCTATCGCTCTAATGACCGCCCTGCCCTTAACGCTCATCGGGGTGGTGTTGGCGTTAATGATGTTTAACTCCACCCTTTCCATGTTTTCTGTCATCGGCGTAGTGATGCTGATGGGCTTGGTGACGAAAAATGCTATCTTGCTGGTTGACTTTGCGATTCGTGCGCGTGAAGAATCCACTGACGCCCTAGGCCAGCGAATACCAGGCATGGACCGCAATGCCGCTTTGCTTATGGCCGCTAAGGTGCGGTTGCGCCCCATCTTGATGACTACGCTGGCGATGATTTTTGGTATGGTGCCTCTGGCTTTTGCGCTCACTGAGGGCTCTGAAATGCGTGCGCCTATGGGACAAGCGGTGATCGGGGGCGTCATTACCTCGTCGCTACTGACACTTGTCGTCGTTCCCGTGGTTTATTGTTATATGGATGATCTAGCGCAATGGATACGCCGATTGATGGGCTTGGAAAAGCCCACAAACCCAGAAGATTTGGCCCACCCCCAGTAAAATCACATTAGATTTTGTTACTCCCAATCGCTTAACCCCAATTCCCACCTGCCATGAAAATCAGCAACACTCCCCAAGCCCGCTTCAACATGATCGAACAGCAAATTCGTCCATGGAACGTTCTTGATACCCACATCCTTGAATTGCTCACCGTCGTAGCGCGTGAGGAGTTTGTGCCTGCAGCACACCAAGCGCTTGCATTTGCAGATCTTGAGATTTCTATCGGATACGGGCAATTCATGCTCGCTCCCCGCTTGGAAGCACGGTTGCTACAAGACCTCCATGTTCAAAAACATGAACGGGTTTTAGAGATAGGCGCCGGCTCAGGTTACATGGCCGCCTTACTCTCACACCAAGCTAAAAGCGTTTTGACTTTGGATACTCACCCCGAATTGGCAGATTTAGCCTACACCAACCTTCAAAAGTCAGGCGTTAAAAATGTCGAGGTTCGGGTCGCAGATGCTTCTCAAGGCTTACTGGCTGAAGGACCTTTCGACGCCATCATGCTCAGCGGCTCCGTAGCCAAAGTTCCAAAACAACTCTTAGAACAACTCACCACCAGTGGCCGACTTATCGCTATCGTGGGCGACGAACCCATCATGAGTGCCACCTTGTTTACCCGCGTAGGCGATAGCGACTTTCACTGTGTCAAGTTGTGGGATGCCAACGCGCCTCGCTTGGAAAATTTTGCTGAAACGTCGCAATTCGTTTTTTAACTATTCCCTTTTGAGAAAATTCCATGAACCGACTCTTTCCCCCTACCCGCCTTCGCTTCTTGCCCTTGGTATTGGCAATCGGATGGGGCGCTGGCGCACAAGCACAAAGCTTGCTCGATTTGTACCAGTCGGCGCGTGGCTATGACGCGACTTACCAATCGGCCAAGGCTCAATTTGACGCGACATTGGCTAAAGCAGACCAAGCCAAGGCGCTGTTGCTGCCCAAGGCAAGTCTAGGGCTAAGCTCTTCGCGGACCAATTTAGAAAGTTCATCTAGTAGCCCTCCAACCGATAGAGTTTATGGTACCCAAACAGCGACACTGAGTGCCTCACAACCCCTTTACCGCCCAGCCGATTGGGCCGCCTACCAACAAGGCATCAAAGGTGGAGAAGCAGCCGGTGCTGCGCTTAAAGCAGCTGAGCAAGATTTGATCGTGCGTTTAAGCCAAGCTTACTTTGATGTCTTAGCGTCAAGTGACAGCTTGCAATTTGTAAAAGCCCAAAAAACAGCGGTTCAAGAGCAACTGGCATCAGCCAAACGTAACTTTGAAGTTGGCACTGCAACTATTACGGATACCCGTGAAGCCCAAGCGCGGTTTGACTTAGTTTTAGCCCAAGAAATTGCAGCAGACAATGATTTGCGTGTAAAGAGTTTGGCATTGGTCCAATTGGCAGGATTACCCTCCGCACAACCCAAATCTGTTGCAGCCCCACTTGCTTTGATGGATGTCACACCGAATGACGTCAACACCTGGGTTGCACAATCGCAATTGGAAAACCCTGCTTTGCAACAACTCCAAGTTAACCTGGATGTCGCGAAACTTGAAACATCAAAGGCCCAAGCAGGCCATTTTCCAACGCTAGATTTAATTGGAAGTTACCAAGCGACGAGTAATAACGGAACTAGCTTGTCAGCCACAAACAACAGCGGCAGCAATGTAACTTCGCTTAATTTGTCGCTCACTATTCCTGTCTTTGCCGGTTTCTCAACCCAAAACAGAGTTCGTGAGACAGTCGCCCTTGAAGCAAAAGCCCGCACCGACTTAGAAGGCAGTCAACGTTCCGTTGCCCAAGCCACACGCGCCGCTTTTTACGGTGTGCAGTCTGGATTAGGCCAAGTGAAAGCCTTAGAGGCTGCAGAAGTGTCTAGCCAAAGCGCTTTAGACGCAAATAAGCTCGGCTACCAAGTGGGGGTTCGCATCAACATTGACGTTTTGAACTCACAAAGCCAATTGTTTGATACCAAAGCCAAACTGGCAAAAGCGCGTTACGACGTTTTGGTCGGTGGACTCAAGTTGCGCCAAGCAAGTGGCTCACTCAAGGTGGAAGACCTTGAGCAGGTCAACGCCCTATTGGCGAAATAACCCACGCTCGCGCAAATACTCCACCACAGCGTTGCTCGCGCGAAGAGCAGCACCTTGGTGGGCATGCGCAAATGCCAGGGCTGCGCTACTTGCGCTTTCTAGCGCTTTTGGCTTACTGCTGAGGTTCAAAGCGAATTCAACCCCTTGAGCCATGTCATTGACTTGGACCGCCGCACCTTCAGCGATGGCTAACTCCGCCGCATGTGCGAAGTTAAAGGTATGAGGACCCATCACCACCGGACATCCACAGGCTGCGGCCTCGATGAGATTTTGTCCGCCTAATGGGGCAAAACTTCCGCCTAATAGCGCCACATCGGCCAGCCCGAAATACACCGACATCTCTCCTAAGCTGTCGCCTATCCAGATATCTGCGGGAGGAAATGCCATGGTGTCTTGGCTTCGCCTTGCGACACTCAAGCCTGCCAATTCAAATATTTTCGCCACGGCTTCAAAGCGCTGCGGATGGCGAGGAACGACCAGCCACTGAACTGCTTGGGTTTTGAGAGCGTCCAAAAGCATTTGCTCTTCGCCTTCGCGAGAACTGGCCAACATCACAACGGCTTTATTGGTGACCAGGCGCATCGCGCGTCCTTGGTTTAATTGCTCAAAGTTTGGTTTTTGGTCGAACTTGAAGTTGCCTAAAACGCCTTTCACTTTCGCGCCAAGGGAGCGCAGACGCGCAGCATCTTGCTCCGTTTGTGCCCAGACAGCACTTAAGCCGGCATAAGCTGGGCGAGCGATCCACTGAAAACGCTGCGCCATACGCAGTGATTTCTCACTGAACCGCGCATTGATAAGACACAAAGGGACGTGAGCACGCTCACAAGCATCGATCCAGTTAGGCCAGACTTCGGTTTCTACCAACAGTCCGATGCGCGGCCTAAAGTGTTGCAAGAATCGATGGATGGCTTGAGGCGTATCCCATGGCTGCCATACCTGCACATCCCCTTCTTCAAGCAAGCTTTGTCCTTGCGTGCGCCCAGTGGCAGTCCCGTGAGTGAGTAGCAAGCGCATGCCTGGCAAGGCCGTGCGTAATTCCGAAATAAAAGAGCCGACCGCACGGGTTTCGCCCAATGAAACTGCATGCACCCAGACAACAGGCTCGCCGACAGGTGCGGGATCCACATAGGTCCCGAAGCGTTCATGGATGTGATGGCCATACAGAGGCTCCACTTTGGCCCGGTGCTTTAATTTAAGCAGAAGCAAGGGTTGCAAACAACGCATCAGCAGGGAATAAAACCACAAAATCATAGATTCAAAGAAGTGTCAGCGGCATAAAGCCGGTGTGGCCAATTTTTCCCACGCCTGCCAAACAGCATCCACCTCGGGGGTCGGCATGGCGAAGACACTGGCGTGCAGTGGGCTAGTGTGGGGGCCGGTTCGCCATGCCGTATCAAAGTTGTAAATCTGGACATGTGCAAGCCCTAGCGCTACTGCGATATGGCTGATGCCACTGTCCACACCAATCACCCCCGCACTTTGCGCGAGGGTATCGACCAAAATGTCCAAATCCATGGTCGGCCAAACCACAGCGTCTTCCAAGGCTTTTGCAATTGACTGGCTGGTCTTTGTTTCTTGGTCATTGCCATGCACCAATGCGACTTTAAATCCCTGATGATTGAGCCTCAGGCCAACCTCAATCCAAGAATCCACTGGCCACTGTTTGTCTGCGCGTGAAGTACCGTGTACCAAGGTCACGATGGGCTTGCGTGGAGCGAACTCATTGGGCGCTGGGCTGCGTATACCCATACCTGGCTTAGGCACCAAACCAAAGCGCACAGGCCCAGAAACCTCATAACCCAATGCCAAAGCACATAGCAAGCGGGAGCGATCGACGGCATGGACATGGGGCTCCAACGTGAATGCAACATCAGCCACCCAGCGTGCAGGCGCTTCAAAACTGGATCCTTCCGTTTGATTGGCTAGGCCGTAGCGCTTTCCGTTACTGCTCGTTCTCGCTAAGCGAGACACCAATGCCGATTTACTCAAACCCTGAAGGTCGATCACTGCATCGTAGTTTTGTGATTGCAACTCTGCTTTAAAAGCCCGCCATTCGCGCCGTGTCGCTGCAGACAAAGGCGAACGAACCCAACGCCTTAAATCGCACACAACTAAACGACGCACTCCCACACACCGGGCTACCACTGGCGCAAAACTACGCTCTACAACCCAGTCAATCTGGGCTTTCGGATAGGCTTTAAGAATGTCTTGTAGCGCGGGCATGCTATGTACCACATCCCCCAAGGAAGACAGCTTGACGATCAATACTTTCATTGCTGAAGTCTTAATGCGCAGATTGCTCAAACTGTGCGTCAGGCTTAACCGCGCGTAATAAGTCGAGCATGATTTTTTGAATCCGCTCGAGTGCCTCTGGGGTATGGCCTTCAAAACGCAAAACTAAAACGGGCGTCGTGTTGGAAGCTCTTACCAAACCAAAGCCGTCTGGCCAGTCCACGCGCAAACCATCAATCGTGGTCACGACAGCCGGCGCATCGAAATGCGACAGCGCGACCAACTTTTCCACCAATGCGTGCGGCTCCCCTTCGGCGCAGGGAACATTAAGCTCAGGTGTCGAGAAGCTGGTTGGAAGTGCATGCAGCAATACGTTGGAATCAGCCACCTTGCTGACAATTTCTAAAAGGCGACAACCCGCGTAAGTTCCATCATCAAAACCAAACCACCGTTCTTTAAAAAAGATGTGGCCACTCATCTCGCCGCCCAAAGGGGAATTCAACTCGCGCATTTTTGCTTTGATCAATGAATGTCCCGTTTTGAACATCAAAGGCACGCCGCCAGCCGCTTTGATGGCAGGGGCTAGGCGCTGAGAACACTTCACATCAAACAAAATAGTTCCGCCAGGAACGCGGGACAACACGTCTTGTGCAAACAAAATCATTTGCCGGTCGGGGTAAATATTGCTGCCGTCGCGGGTCACAATTCCAAGGCGATCCCCATCGCCATCAAAGGCCAAACCTAACTCGGCATCACTGGTTTGCAAAGCATGAATCAGGTCGCGCAGATTTTCAGGCTTACTCGGATCAGGATGATGGTTAGGGAAATTGCCGTCGACCTCGCTGTAGAGCTCAATCACTTCGCAGCCAATAGATCGCAATATGTCGGGTGCAGATGCCCCAGCTACCCCATTGCCTGAATCGACGACAATTTTGATGGGGCGCTGAAGGTGAATGTCACTTTGAATGCGCTCTTGGTAAGCAGGCCCGGCATCAACATTGCTTCTGCTTCCGCCAGCTTTTAGCGTCCAAGTCGCATCGACCATCATGTGCCGCAGGGCTTGGATATCGTCTCCAAAGATTGCGCGCCCACCCATCACCATTTTGAAACCGTTGTAATCCCGCGGGTTATGGCTTCCTGTCACCTGAATTCCACTGGTGCACAGCGTATTCGCCGCAAAGTACAACATCGGCGTAGTTACCATGCCCACATCAATGACCTCGATGCCGGCTTCTTCTAATCCACGCATCAGCGCGTCAGCCAGCGAAGGGCCGCTTAAGCGGCCATCCCGACCTACGGCAACCTTTTTTTCACCTTGAAGCAATGCTTGGGTTCCAAAGGCCCGGCCCAATCGAAGTGCGACGTCCTCATTAACCGTTGTGGGTACGATGCCGCGAATGTCGTAGGCTTTAAAGATACTGGGAGAGATAGTCATTTTTTTGTAGCAAGGGCATGGCCTTGGTTGGTTCTGCCATTGTAAAAGCCTTCAGATCAAGGGGGAAAGCGGCGTCCATTCCAGTACTATCTCCAACCAACCCCACACGAAATGCAAAAAATGACGCCCTTTCAATACATAGCAGTCAAAACCACGTTTCAAAGCCCGCTCGGCCTTATGACCCTGGCTGCCAATGACAAAGGTTTAGTCGGTATCTGGTTTGACGGACAAAAACACCAACCCGACCTGGCTGCTTGGGCTAAGGTGAACAACCATCCTGTTTTAGACCAAGTCAAGGCTGCGCTCCAAGCCTATTTTTCTGGTCAAAGCAAAGATTGGAAATTAGCCATTGACGAAACCATAGGCACAGATTTTCAACGCCAAGTTTGGAATCAACTTCGAAACATACCCACTGGAAAAACTGTAAGTTATGCGGACATTGCCCACGCCATTGGACGCCCAAAAGCGGTTCGCGCCGTAGGGGCCGCTGTGGGGCGAAACCCCTTGAGTATTGTGACCCCCTGCCACCGAGTGATTGGAAGTAACGGGGCATTGACGGGGTACGCGGGTGGAATAGAACGTAAGATCGCGCTTCTGAAATTAGAAAGTGCTTTGTGAACGCCACTGTCTCCCGACCGACTACATGGATTCCTGAATTTGTATTACTCGCTGCCATCTGGGGGGCCTCTTTTTTATTCACGCGCATTGGAACCATAGAGTTTGGAGTGTGGGCCACTGCTGGCATTCGGGTTCTCATAGCGACCTTGTTTCTGCTTCCCATACTTTTTTTACGCGGTCACAGCCAATCTTTGCGAGAACATTGGAAATTGGTTTTACTTGTCGGCCTTACCAATTCCGCCATTCCCTTTGTCTGCTTTAGCTTTGCTCTGCAGTCCATCACCGTGGGCCTGTCCTCCCTTTTGAATGCCACAGTGCCCTTGTTTGGCGCAGTGATCGCATGGGTATGGCTGAGCGATCGGCCTAGTGGATCGCGCATGTTGGGTTTAGCTATTGGATTTTTAGGCGTAGCGATGTTGGCGTGGGACAAAGCCAGCTTCAAGCCCGATGCATCCGGGTTATCGAGCGGATGGGGCGTTTTAGCGTGTCTTTTTGCTTGTATTTGCTACGGTATCTCAGCAAGTTTCACCAAAAAATTCCTCGGTGGGTTACCGTCCTTGGTGTCGTCAACTGGCAGCCAACTAGGCGCAGCTTTAGCGCTACTGCCGCTCACCATTTTTTATTGGCCAAGCCAGGAAGTGTCGATGAAAGCTTGGGGAGCAGTGATCACTTTAGGCGTGGTTTGTACGGGATTTGCTTATATTCTTTTCTTTCGACTTATCGAGCGGGCGGGTCCAGCCAAAGCCTTGTCGGTCACATTCGCTATTCCCGTTTTTGCCGTTCTCTACGGTGTGGTTCTGCTAGGGGAAACAGTGACGCCGTGGATGGTGGGCTGTGGCCTAGTGATCGTTCTGGGAACAACTCTGTCCACAGGAATACTGAAATTCTCGAATCTTAGATTGTCTAAATAACCAATACCACCCGGAAATCATTCACATTGGTATGCGTAGGGCCTGTGACGAGCGAATCCCCGAGTCGCTCAAAAAAAGTATGCGCATCGTTGGTATCTAGAAACTCTACCGGATCCATTTTCAAAGACCGCGCACGCTCCAATGTTTGCGGATCAATGTAAGCACCTGCAACTTCTTCTTGGCCGTCAACACCGTCGGTATCTGCAGCCAATGCGTGTATGCCGTTTGCACCGCGAAGTGCCAAAGCCAAGGCCAACAAGAACTCGACATTTCGGCCTCCCCTGCCCTGCCCTCGAACGGTCACCGTGGTCTCTCCACCGGAGAGCAAAACGCAGGGCTTAGAAAAAGGCGCGCCAGTGCGAGCGCATTGCAATGCAAGCGCAGCCAAGACTTTTCCTACTTCGCGCGATTCCCCTTCAATCGCGTCACTCAGAATATAAGCGTTCAACCCCGCCGTACGGGCCACTTCAGCGGCGGCCTCTAAGGCCATTTGTGGTGTGGCAATAAGACGACTTTCAGAGCGCGACATCCGCGCATCTGCAGGTTTCATAGACTCGCCAGAGCCACTTTCTAAAACATGGCTTGCAAATGCAGAAAGTTCAATTCCATACCTACGAACAATCGCCAAGGCATCCGAACAAGTCGTTGGATCACCAACGGTTGGACCGGAAGCAATATCAATGGGGTCATCCCCAGGAACATCTGACAACAACAAGGTCAGGACTCGCGCAGGAAAGCAAGCAGCCGCTAAACGGCCGCCTTTGATCGCGGATAGATGTCGGCGTACGCAATTCATCTCAGAAATCGATGCGCCTGACTTCAACAAAGCCACATTAATAGCTTGTTTATCTTCAAGGCTGATCCCTTCCAGTGGCAAAGGCATCAGAGCCGAACCACCGCCAGAGATCAGGCACAAAACCAAATCGTCTTCAGTTAAATTTTGCACGCGTTTAAGGATCGCTTTTGCAGCATTTAAACCATTGGCATCTGGAACGGGGTGAGATGCTTCTACGATGTCGATATGTTTGCAATCCACTCCATATCCGTACCGCGTTACTACCAAGCCCTCTAAGGGCCCTGTCCAGTGGTCCTCTACCGCCCGGGCCATCGCAGCTGACGCTTTTCCTGCACCGATCACGATGAGCCTGCCTTGGGGTGGCGAAGGCAAATGGGCAGGAACACACAAAGCAGGTTGGGCGCTGGCGACTGCAGCGCGGAACATGTCGCGCAAAAGTGCTTTAGCTTCGCTAGCGTTCAGTCGGGGGCGCATCATGGATTGTTGAAAGCTTGGCTTAAGGATTAGCGCACTTGCCACCCTCTGCTAATCCAAAATGGGCGGCGACTCCGTCTAATACGAGCATCCCCATCGCAGTTCGAACTTCCCCGGTCGCGCTCCCAATATGGGGCAACAAAGTGGTTCGTTCTAATGCCAACCAGCGTGGATCAATGTGCGGTTCATTGCGATAGACATCCATGGCCACGCCACCGAGTCGGCCCGTTGCAGCATGGGCAAAAAATGCCTCTTCGTCGACCAAATCACCGCGGGCCACGTTAACCACCATCGCTTGATCAGGCAGCAACGCCAATCGCGCGGCATTGATAGAGCCACGCAACTCCGCTGTAGCAGGGGCACAAATACAAAAAATATCGCTGTGCTCCACTAAACCGTCAAGCGTTGGATGGAATTGTGCTCCCAGTGACTTTTCTGGAGGTAAGGCCGAGCGATTATGGTAATGAATCGACAAGCCAAATGGCCGGGCTCGCTCTGCTACAGCCTGGCCTATGCGCCCCATCCCAAAGATACCCAGTCGCAAACCTTGCAAAGACCGACCCAGCATGGACTTAGGCGCCCAACGCCCCCAGCGCCGTTCCCGAAGTATTTTTTCAACACCACTGGTATCACGCGCGGCCGCGATGATCAAAAACAAAGTCAGATCAGCGACTGCTTGCGTAAGCACATCAGGGGTATGAAAAACTTTCAGCCCGCGTTTTGAAGCGGCTTGCAAATCTACATGGTCGGTTCCCACCGAATAGGTTCCGAGTACTTTGATCGAATCGGGAAATGCAGCAATCGTTTCCGCGCTGAGCTTATCGCCTGGCATCACGATCAAAGCATCCATGCCCGCCACATTTTTCAATAATGCGTCGCCAATGGCAACGTCTTCGCGCCAAATGGTCAGATCAAATAATTGTTGCGCACGTTCTATTACGGCATCGGGCGGAACTCCCGTTATAAGCAGCCGAGGTTTGGGAGTTTTTAACTCAGAGTTCATTTCTTTTTTCCGCGTTTCTTACTGATATCCGTTGACCACTGAGAGCGAGCGCCCTTGGCGGGCGGGCTCATGAAGGCATCACCCAAATTACCCGGCCCAGGTTCAGGAATAGGACGCCCACTGTCGCGCCACTCGACTGCGGCTGCGAACCCATATGTTTCAGCATAACGTTTAAACCAAAGGCCTTCGGGAGAATGGCGGGTAATGCCATCGAAAACAGTGGCAAACATTTGCGTTTGCTCAAGCCCCATTGCGTCGATGGCTTGGTTAATTACGAGCTTTAGCATCATGAGTTGGTTTTTAGGAACACCCGCAATACGATCTGCTAATTTCTTTACAGTTGCATCGAGCTTTGCCAGGGGCGCCACTTCCGTTGCCAACCCCCACTCATACGCTTGTTTGCCGGTAATCAAATCGCCTGTGAGCATCAAGCGCTTAGCCCGCATCGCACCCAAACGGTAAACCCACATCGCAGGACTTGGACAGCCCCAAACGCGCACAGGCATATAACCAATTCTGGCTTTATCTTCCATCACGATAAAGTCGCAACAGGTCGCGATATCACTGCCCCCAGCAGCGGCATAGCCGTGAACTCTGGCAATCGTAGGTTTATAGGAACGCCACAGGCTCATGAAGTCTTCGGTATTTTTCTTCATGAACTTATAGTCCAGCATCGGGTCCCAAGGCATAGGTTGGGTGATGATGTTGGTAGGGTCGCCTTCTGCGTAGTGCTTGAGGTCATAGCCGGCGCAAAAAGCATCGCCGGCGCCACGCACAACAATCACGTGCACTCGGTCATCGGCATTTGCTGCATCCACCGCTTGGCGAATTTCTCCCGGCATTTCATCATTAATCGCATTCAAACGCTCTGGCCGATTGAGCGTGATCGTCGCGATACGCCCGTCGACGGCGATTTTGAGGGTAGTGTAGTTTTTGTCGGCCTTCTTACTGGCAAGCCGATCACCTTGAACTACCTTTTTGCTGGCTGCTTTGGGCTTAGGTTTCTCTGAGGCAATTGATTTTTTGGGTGGGGTGGCCATCGTTGTCTCCATTACAAAAGTAGCAAAATTCTGCCACCGTTAAAGAACAACTACTTTGTACCACGCTTATCGCAGCGCCTAGAAAACGACTATTCGATGGAAGCGCTTTTACTAGACTCAACCATCTGGATGTAATTGGACAAAAGAATCACGCGATCTTTGGTGATGTTGCCCATTTTTTTGATGCCCTGGATTGGGTTAGAGATTCCCGCTTGTACTTTTGAAAAAATGGTTTGCATTAACCGTATTTCTGCATCTCTTTGATGCGTCCATTGCTTTTGTGACTTGCGCAAAGCGGTTTGCTCATCGTCTGACAGAAGCTTCATGAGATCGTTGTACTTGGACATCAACTCAACGTCCCACAGCTTTTCCGACTGCATAGTACAGGCAGCGACACCCGACAATGTGGGTTTTTTGGTGATGCACTCGTCAAAAATTTTATCAATAGGGCCATCTGCGGCCCACGAAACTTGACCTAAAAGTCCACCCATAGCAGTGAAAATTATTACAATTAGCTTAAGCATACAATTTATGGATTCAATTTAAGTATTACGTTTCTGTCATTTAATATACCTTGGCTTGAAAAAATTTAAGTGACATTCAATGCAAAATTACAAAAAAATAACCCATGGACCAAACTGAGATATTCATCGTCGCGTTCTTGACAGTTTTGCTGCTTTTGCTAACGTCAATAGCTGTTTACATTCACAGGGTTGGACTGCGTGCCCAACGAAAATTTATTAGTGCACTGCAGCAATCATTGCCCCGAATTTCGATTGATTCCAGTCGCAGCCAAACCAAGCACCTCTTTATTCCAAACCACTACGCGCTTTTTCAGCTCAGTAGCAGATCTTTTTTGATTGTTTTTGGGCCTTTGGAGGTCATTGAAAACACCGACGGATTGCCTTACGGGAAGGTCATTCATAAGAAGCTTCATAGCAAGTACAGCACCGACGATTTCAATGTAATAGCCGAACTGGTTGCCGGAAAAAGCACAGTCCCTGATGCAGATGAGATTCGCAAAGTAACCGCGCCTTAGGTCCACTGTAGGGCCGTGGTTAGGCCTTTTGCCGTGCTGGCCAAAGCACACTGGCGATCGCAACCATCACGAACACCATGGCTATCCAGTCTTGCCAATGCGGCATTTCAGCCGTGATGACCGTTGCGCTGAGCGTGCCCACTAAAGGAATAGCCATCAAGCTCATGGTACTGGTGGAGGCTGGCAGGTCGCGCGCTATGCCAAACCAAATCAACTGCGCAAATCCGTAATTGATGAATACACCATAGGCCAAGCTGGCCCACATCACGGGGGAGAACGCACTGGGACGCGGGAAAGGCTCAAGGGAAAGCGCGAGTGCCCAAACTACGAAGCTGCCAAGCAGCAGCATCCATACCGTAACCACCAACGGCGAGAGAGTGAGATGTGCGCGCCGAAACAACAGCGTGCCTAGCGCCCACGAGATTGCGCCGCCCAGCATCCAAGCGACTCCGGTGGGTCGCCCCGATAGGCCTTGAATCTCGTGCCACAACAGTAGTCCAATGGCCAAACCTACACACAACACTGCCAAACGCAAACGTGCAGTGATGCGTTCGCCGAAAAAGACCGCTCCGATAAGCACCGTAAAAATCGGCATCGTAAAGCCCAAGATCGCGGCGCGCCCTGAGGCTAGCTCCTGAACTCCGAAGATGGACATGATGTGCCAGCCCAGCACGTTGGGCAAGCCGAGCACTGCGATGGACAGCCACTCGCGCCCGACCGGGCGCATGCGTTCGCCACGAACTGCCGCATAGGCGAACAACCAGCTCGCACCCAACAACATGGTACTTGCCCGAAAGTACAGCGGACTGATCTCCTGAAGTGAGAGCTTCATCATCGGCCAGTTGACGCCCCACATCAGCGTGAGAGCCACCAGCACCACAAGTTGGCGACGAGAAATCACAGGGAACCGGACAAGATATTCATACACATGGCTGAAAGTATGGCATGGGTTCAGATTCAGCAATCAAACGCAGCCATGACAAAATGCGCCTTTTAAACAGAAAGTAACTATGTCCATCTCAATGTACCAAGCCAGCGTGCCGCGTATTGTCAACATGTTGACGAATTTAAGCCAACTGTTGGATAAGACCCAAGTCCACATTGAAAGCAAAAAATGGAATGAGTCTGCCCTCACTCAATTTCGTCTTTACCCAGACATGTTGCCTATGTCACGTCAAGTTCAAATTGCGTGCGATACCGCCAAGGGCGTTGTCGCTAGGCTTGCAGGTGTAGATATTCCTGTTTACGAAGACAACGAAGTCACCCTGTCTGATTTAAAACAACGAATTGCTAAGACCATGGCGTTTGTCGAAGGATTTAAGCCAGCGCAGATTGATGGAACTGAAGACAAGGACATCATCACCAAGCGCGGTGACGTAGAGACCCATTACAAAGGCATGCAGTTTTTACTGAACCACGCTATGCCAAATATCTATTTTCACGTCACCACTGTTTACACCATCTTGCGTCACAACGGCATAGAAATCGGCAAGCGCGACTACTTGGGTAAGGTTTGATTTGATGCGCACGTGCCCCTGTCTTTTAGGAACATGGCAAGTGCGCGGGCGTCGAAAAAATTGCATTTCGAAAAATACACACGGAATGCTTTGACGCCAGAAAACAAAAAAGCCCGATAAATTTTTATCGGGCTTTTTGTAAGTCCTCTGTTAAAAGGAAATTTTGGCGGAGTGGACGGGACTCGAACCCGCGACCCCCGGCGTGACAGGCCGGTATTCTAACCAACTGAACTACCACTCCTGGTAGCGACAACGTTGCCGTTGTCTACTAATGCTTTCATCATCTAACGATGAATCTGGCGACCCCACGGGGATTCGAACCCCGGTACTCACCGTGAAAGGGTGATGTCCTAGGCCTCTAGACGATGGGGTCAAAACCTTGGACTAATCCGTTTATTAGAAATTTTGGTGGAGGTAAGCGGGATCGAACCGCTGACCTCTTGCATGCCATGCAAGCGCTCTCCCAGCTGAGCTATACCCCCAAACCGCAAAGCACTGCAAGCAGCACCTTCAATTCCTAAGCCTCAAATTATAGCCTTGAAAATCAGCCTTTGGCAAGGCGCGCTAGAACTTTTTCTCTATCGCAAAGCTCCAACACGGCGTCCAACGATGGAGTTTGGGCTGTACCCATTACCAAAACACGAACAGGCATTGCAAGCTGAGGCATTTTGAGTGCGCATTGGGTAAGCACCTCTTTGATCGCCGCAGCAATACTGGGTTTTTCCCATGTGCAATGCGATAGCTGCTGGATCAACAACGCAATAGCGGGCTTAACCTCCGCAGTCACATGTTGCGCAATCTCCGCGGGATCGGGATGAACATCAGCGTAAAAACGCGCAACCCACTCCGTCAGCGCGACGGTCGTGTCACAGCGGTCTTTCAACAGGTCACACAAGCGGGCTAACTTGTCATCCGAAGTGATGCCAAGCTGCGCCAGTTGGGCTTGTACCAAAGGAGCGATCGCTTCCCCCGACATGGCTTTCAGGTGTTGCGCATTGACCCACCGCAATTTGGCTTCGTCAAACTGCGCGGCGCTGCGCCCTAAATGGTCTAAGTTAAACCACTCCACAAACTGTGCACGGCTGAAAATTTCATCATCTCCGTGACTCCAGCCCAAACGGGCGAGGTAATTCACCATGGCCTCCGGCAAATAGCCTTCCACCGCATATTGCGTTACGGCTTTCGCGCCATTGCGCTTGCTCATTTTTTCACCTTGTGCATTAAGCACGGTAGGCAAATGGGCGTACACCGGCGGCGTTTTTCCTAGAGCGTGAAAAATATTGATTTGACGCGGGGTGTTGTTGACATGGTCATCGCCACGAATGACGTGGGTAATGTCCATATCAATGTCATCAACTACCACGCAAAAATTGTAGGTAGGCGTACCAACCAACTCGCCAGCTTGGGCAGGTCGCGCAATCACCAAATCATCCAATTCGTCATTGCTAATTTCAATGCGCCCTTTAATTTTGTCGTCCCATACGACGGAGCCTTCTTGTGGGTTTTTAAAGCGCAAGACGGGTTGAATTCCACTCGGAATAGGAGGCAATGTCTTTCCTGGTTCAGGCCGCCAAGTTCCGTCATAGCGTGGCTTTTCCTTATTCGCCATTTGTGTTTCTCGCAAGGCATCTAAAGCCTCCACACTCATGTAACACGGATAAACCCATCCAGCTACCTGAAGCTCCAGGAGAACTTCTTTGTAGCGATCCATCCTTAGCATTTGATAAAACGGCCCCTCGTCGTGGTCTAAACCCAACCAACGCATGCCTTCAATAATCACATCGACTGCGGCTTGGGTCGATCGATCTTGGTCGGTATCCTCTATTCGCAGAATAAAGTCACCGCCTGTGGCGCGGGCAAAGGCCCAAGGGTAAAGCGCAGAGCGGATGTTTCCGAGGTGGATAAAGCCGGTGGGCGAAGGCGCAAACCGGGTCCGTGTTTTGGTCATGCGCTTGCTTTCAAACTATTTAAACCCCGTGCGATGTCGGCTTTTAAATCTTCGATGTTTTCTAGGCCTACCGCGACGCGAATGAGTCCTTGGCCAACACCTGCAGCACTCCGTTGGGCTTCGGTAATCCGGGCGTGGGATGTGCTTGCGGGGTGGCAGATCGTGGTTTTCGTGTCACCTAAGTTAGTGGTGATGGAGCACACTTGGGTGCTGTCAATCACGTGAAACGCATTCGCGCGGCCAGAAATTGCGTCGGTATGTTGAACTTCAAAAGACACCACTGGGCCGCCTAACCCCGATTGTTGGCGCATGGCCAAAGCGTGTTGCGGGTGGTTAGGTAAACCCGGGTAAAAAACACGGGCAACTTGAGGCTGGTCTTGCAACCATGTGGCGAGTTCTAAGGCGGTGGTGCACTGCGCCTTCATACGAATCGACAGCGTCTCCATGCCCTTGAGTACCACCCACGCATTGAATGGCGACAAAACCATACCAGCGGTTCGAGTGATGGGTAAAAAGATATCGTCCACTTCTTTTTGGGTACAGCAAAGCGCACCCGCAACCACCCGCCCTTGGCCGTCTAAATATTTGGTTCCTGAATGCGTAATGTAGTCAGCGCCAAAACGCGTGGGTTGTTGCAGCGCAGGGCTACAGAAGCAATTGTCAACCGCCAACTTCGCACCTACGCTGTGGGCTAAATCAGCCAAGGCTTGAATATCGCAGACATCGGTTAAGGGGTTGGTCGGTGTTTCTGCAAACAGGAGTTTGGTGTTGGGCCGAATGGCTGCAGCCCAAGCAGATACGTCGGTTTGTGAAACGTAAGTCGTCTCTACACCAAACTTGGCAAACTCACCAGAAAACAAACGTACCGTAGAACCAAATACCGACTGCGAACACACCACATGGTCGCCCGCTCGCAACAAGCCCATCCCCAACAACAAAATAGCCGCCATGCCGCTAGAGGTCGCAATAGCCGCCTCAGTTCCCTCTAGAGCAGCCAAGCGCAACTCCATGCTCGTCACCGTCGGATTGCCAACACGGGTATACACATACCCATCCTCTTCTTGCGCAAATCGGCGGGCGGCGGTCGCGGCGTCGGGTTGGACAAAGCTACTGGTGAGGTACATCGTTTCCGAGTTCTCTCCGTATTGGCTAGGCTCAATTCCTACTCGGACAGCCAAAGTATCTAAATGCAAACCAGGGGGGAGTTTTTTAGCAGTCATAGGAGTCATTCAACAAAATTGGGAAGCGCTAGACGCGACGCATCTTCCTGCTCTTCTTGCGATCCGCCACGGGTTTCTCGTAAGCGCTTGATGTCATCGCCGGTGATGTCGCCAGTCACATAGATGCCATCAAAACATGAGGCATCAAAATCGGCAATCGCAGCGTTGAGAGAGCCCACGGCTTTTTTCATACCCTCAACGTCTTGGTAAATCAAAGCATCACAGCCGATGATGGCGCGAATCTCTTCGACATTGCGATCATGGGCCACGAGTTCACTGCTGGTAGGCATGTCAATGCCATACACGTTGGGGTAACGCACTGGAGGGGCAGCACTGGCCAAATACACTTTTTTCGCACCCGCATCACGGGCCATTTGCACAATCTCGCGGCTCGTGGTCCCGCGCACTATGGAGTCATCCACCAACAACACGTTGCGTCCTTTGAACTCGCTGGCAATGGCATTGAGTTTTTGGCGAACTGATTTTTTTCGCACCTCTTGGCCCGGCATGATGAAGGTACGTCCAACGTATCGGTTTTTCACAAAACCTTCGCGGTACGGCAAGCCCAAAAGTTGTGCCAACTGCGCCGCACTGGGGCGGCTCGATTCTGGAATGGGAATCACCACATCAATATCGCTTGGAGGAACGGTGGATATCACCCGCTTGGCCAAAGTTTCACCCAAATTCAGGCGGGCTTGGTAGACCGAGATTCCATCCATCACCGAATCGGGCCGCGCCAAATAAACGAACTCAAAAATACAGGGGTTGAGTTTCGGCGACTCGGCGCATTGCTTCGCTTGTACGTTGCCTTCAAGATCAATAAAAACCGCTTCACCTGGTTCGATGTCGCGCTCAAACTGGTGCATCGTTCCTTCAAGCGCCACGGACTCACTGGCAAGAACCACATTGCCAGCACTGCGACCCATGCACAAAGGCCGAATGCCATGGGGGTCACGAAAGGCGAGAACACCGTGGCCAGCGATCAACGCAATCACTGCGTAGGAGCCTTTCACGCGCAGATGCACATTGCGAACCGCTTCAAAAAGATGCTCTGGCTTGAGTGGCATTCCGCGCGTAGTGCGCTCCACTTCATGGGCCAAGACGTTGAGCAACACTTCCGAATCGCTCTCGGTGTTGATGTGGCGGTGGTCCACCGTGAACAACTCACGCTTAAGGGCGTGGGCATTGGTTAAATTTCCGTTATGCACCAACACAATTCCAAAAGGCGCATTCACGTAAAAGGGCTGAGCTTCCTCTTCGCTGTACGCGTTGCCTGCGGTGGGGTAACGCACTTGGCCTAGGCCACAGTTGCCAAGCAAGGTGCGCATATTTCGAGTCCGAAATACGTCTTTCACCATGCCCTTCGCTTTGTGCATAAAGAATTTGCGTTCTTGCTGGGTCACGATACCCGCAGCATCTTGGCCACGGTGTTGCAAAAGCAACAAGGCGTCATAGATGAGCTGATTCACAGGTGCGTTGCTGACAACGCCGACGATTCCACACATGGTTATTGCACTCGCTCAGGGTAAATATTTTGCAAATTCTTGGGGCAACAAAGGCTGCAAACCTTTCAATACCACCGCAGTTAACGCAGGCCCCGTGGCTTCTTGCCACCAAACACTCATACGCATCGGCGTCATTCCCACAACCACCGTGATTGCCAAAAGCAACACCAGCCCACGGGTTGCGCCAAACAAAGCGCCTAGGCCACGGTCTGCCGGGCTTAAACCGACAACTGAAATCAGTTTTTTCATTAAGAACGCAAGCAAGCTTCCAGCGAAGATGCAAGCCACAAAGGCAAGCACAAAACCGCTGGCGTAACGGACCGCTTCACTTAAACCGCTCCAAGGCAGCCACTGCGCCACCATGGGCGCAAACCATTGGGCTAAATAGAATGACGCCGCCCATGTCGCTAAGGACAGCACTTCGTAAACCAAACCCCGCCAAACACCTAAGAGCGTAGATGCGGCCAATAAACCCAAAAAGACCCAGTCCAAATATGGCATGTGCGCCGTCTAAATTACAGTTCGAGTACGGCCGCAGGCAGATCTAGCTTTCGAATCTTTTCAGCCATTTTGTTGGCCGCTTCCTTGCCTTGCATCGGTCCCACCCGGACCCGAATTCGCCGTCCTTCAGATCCAGTGACGACTTGGGTATAGGTTTTGATGCCGGCTTTTTCAAGCTTGACACGCGCTTCTCGGGCTTTTAAAACATCAGCGAATGCACCAATTTGAACGGTGTATCGGGTGGCGCTGTCAGCCGCGGGGGTTTCTGCCGCTTTGCCTTCTAAAAGGCTTTGCGCGCGGGCTGCGTCATTGGTCTTTGCGGGCGTTGGCTCCGGTTTCGCTTCCACTTTGACAGGGGCTTTTTCGGCAGGCTTGGCGGAAGGTGAAGCCAGCGGCGTTTCACGGGCAACTGACTCTACAGGGGGCACTAAAGCCGCAGCCGCAGGAGCTTGTTCTACAATCGCAGGCTTGGCTAATGGCGCTTCTGAAGCCACAGGCACAGGAGGGGCAACAGGCGCAAGGGGTTCCACCTTGGCTTTATCGGGAATTTCAATCGGGATATCTACCGCGATGGGGCGGGGCTGGGTATCAAACAGGAGCGGAAAGCCAATGACACCCACCAAGACGAGCGTTGCTGTGCCAATCAGCCGATGGCGTGCACGCTTACGAAGCACATCGTGGCTTTCAGGCGCCACGCTGGGCGCTTGCTGCTCGGCGCCGTTCTTGCGGAATGTAAAAAAGGGCATAGAAAGGTAACTCAAGAGCTCAGGTGCGCGCCGTGCAGTTTGGGAAGGCCTTGCTGCAAAACACCGCCTACGGTGTAGAAGGATCCGAAGACGACGATTCTATCAGCGGGGTCAGCCGCGGCGGCAGCGGCTTTTAAGGCGGCAGACGGGTCAGAAAAAACCGCCGATTGCGCATCTTTTCGGGTATTTTGGGCCTGCCACTGCGTTTGAAGCTGTAAAGCACTGGCCGCACGGGCTGTAGGTAAATCAGTGAAATACCAGCGGTCAATGAGCGGGTTGATGCGTAAAAGCATGGGCGCCAAATCTTTATCCGCCATCGCCCCAAACACGGCATGTGTTGTTGGGAAATAACCCATCGCATCGAGGTTAGCAGCCAAGGCAGCGACTGAATGCGGGTTGTGCGCAACATCCAAAACCAAATTGGGCTGACCGGCAATGATCTGAAACCGGCCGGTAAATTCCACAAAAGCAAAACCGTTGCGAATGGCTTGGGCTGTGACTGGCAAACTTTCTCGCATCGCCGTCAAGGCCGCTAAAACACCCGATGCATTCACCAGCTGGTTTGCCCCGCGCAGCGCGGGATAAGCCAAGCCGCTGTAGCGCCGCCCGCGCCCCGCCCAATTCCATTGCTGCGGATCGCCCGACACATTAAAGTCTTTACCGACTTGCCAGAGGTCTGCGCCGATTTTTCCAGCATGGTCTAAAACGCTTTGGGGGGGCAGCGGGTCGCTGACGATCACAGGGCGGCCGCTGCGCATGATTCCCGCTTTCTCAAAGCCAATGGTTTCGCGGTTATTGCCCAAAAGCTCCATGTGGTCGAGGTCAATGCTGGTAATGATGGCGCAGTCTGGGTCGATGATGTTGACCGCGTCTAAGCGCCCGCCTAAACCGACCTCCAATATCACCACGTCCAAAGGCGTTTGACGGATCACTTCAAAAATAGCCAAGGTAGAAAACTCAAAATACGTGAGCGAAATATCATCGCTCTGGGCCGTTCTTGCCGCCTCTACCCGCGCGAACCCATCGGCCAAAGCGTGCGCCTGCACGTTTTCCCCTTGCAAGCGCAAACGCTCCTCAAAGTGCACCAAATGGGGCGAGGAATACACCGCCGTGCGGTAACCGGCCTGTATCAAAATAGATTCCAACATGGCGCAGGTAGAGCCTTTGCCGTTGGTTCCCGCCACGGTTATCACGGGGCAATGCATTTGAAAGCCCATGCGCTGCGCAACAGTGCGCACACGCTCGAGCCCCATATCAATGTTTTTGGGGTGCAATTGCTCGCAAAAGCTAAGCCATTCAGATAAATTTTTCATAAGCCCCTTATTGTCACCCAGCTTGGAAGATGCTACATCTTGCCAATGGCATGATGAGGGGTATGAATATAAAGATCGCCCCCATCCTGGTGTTTGGTATCGCCAACTGTGACACCGTTAAAAAAGCCCGAACGTGGTTTAACGACCGCGCATTAGAAGTGCAATTTCACGACTTTAAAAAAAGTGGCGTTTCGCTAAGCGATGTATCCCACTGGGCCCAAGCCGTTGGCTGGGAAACTTTGCTCAACCGCAAGGGAACCACTTGGCGCAAGCTTGATGCTCAGGTGCAGGCCAGCGTCTCGGACGCAAAAAGCGCATGCGAAACCATGTTGGCCCATCCCAGTTGCATCAAACGACCTGTCGTGGTTTGGCCCCAAGGCCAAATTACCGTGGGCTTTAGCCCCGAACGCTTTGCCGCGCTCCTGACCTAAAATTCACCCTTGCAAGTTTTAACCATTGAAATCCATTTATGAGCACCACCCAATTAGAGGGCGTCACCGTTGCCACCCAAGCCAGCGTTTACTTTGACGGCAAATGCGTTAGCCACAGCCTCACCATGGCCGACGGAAGTAAAAAGTCTGTGGGTGTCGTCTTACCCGCCACCTTGGTATTTGGAACGGCCGCGCCCGAGATCATGGAATGCGTTGCGGGCAGTTGTGAATACCAATTGCCTGGATCGAACGAATGGCTCACCTCAAGCGCAGGGCAAAAGTTCCAAGTGCCAGGAAATACACAATTTCAAATTCGAGTCAGCTCGGCTTACCACTACATCTGCCACTACGGCTAACCCCTCACCTCCCCATTTATCGTCTGCCGGAACGTCATGTCAACCATTCTTCAAACTATTCCTGTCGGCCAAAAAGTTGGCATCGCATTTTCTGGTGGCCTTGACACCAGCGCGGCCTTGCACTGGATGCGCAACAAAGGGGCTATTCCCTATGCTTACACCGCCAACTTAGGCCAACCCGACGAAGCCGATTACGATGAGATTCCCCGCAAAGCCATGGAGTACGGGGCAGAAAACGCACGTTTGATTGACTGCCGTAGCCAACTCGCTGCCGAAGGGATTGCCGCTTTGCAAAGTGGCGCTTTCCACATTTCAACGGCTGGCGTGACTTACTTCAACACAACGCCCATTGGACGCGCAGTCACCGGCACCATGCTGGTCGCAGCCATGAAAGAAGACGATGTCAACATTTGGGGCGATGGCAGCACCTTCAAAGGCAATGACATTGAACGCTTTTACCGCTACGGTTTGCTAACCAACCCGTCCCTCAAAATTTACAAACCTTGGCTTGACCAAGCGTTTATTGACGAGCTAGGCGGCCGCTCGGAAATGTCTGCGTTTATGACCCAAGCGGGCTTTGGTTACAAGATGTCGGCTGAAAAGGCCTATTCCACAGACTCCAACATGCTAGGCGCAACCCACGAAGCCAAAGACCTTGAGCACCTTAGCAGCGGCATGATGATCGTCAATCCGATTATGGGCGTTGCCTTTTGGAAAGACGAGGTTGAAGTTCGCCGCGAGGATGTGTCGGTTCGGTTTGAAGAAGGCCGACCTGTTGCCCTCAATGGAGTGGAATACCCGGACTTGGTGAGTTTGATTTTGGAAGCCAACCGCATTGGCGGGCGCCACGGTTTGGGCATGAGTGACCAAATCGAGAACCGGATAATCGAAGCCAAAAGCCGCGGAATTTACGAAGCCCCAGGGCTGGCCTTATTGTTTGCGGCGTATGAGCGTTTGGTGACTGGTATTCACAACGAAGACACGATTGAGCAATACCGCGACAACGGCAGAAAATTAGGTCGCCTCCTTTACCAAGGCCGCTGGTTTGATCCCCAAGCCATCATGCTGCGAGAAGCGGCACAGCGTTGGATCGCCCGCGCCGTTACAGGCGAAGTAACGATTCAACTGCGCCGTGGAAATGATTACTCCATTTTGAACACCAGCTCGCCCAACCTGACCTACCATCCAGAGCGTTTGACCATGGAAAAAGGAGAATCGATGTTTTCTCCCGCAGACCGGATCGGTCAGCTGACCATGCGGAATTTGGATATTGTGGACACCCGTGCCAAACTCGGAATTTATGCCCAATCGGGTCTTTTGAGCAACGACGTAGGAACGCAGATGTTGCGCTTGTCAGACACTTAATCTAAAACAAAAAGGGGAGAGAAATGAATAAAAAATTAAACCATCGTTTCGTATGGGCGTTGCTGGCCTTCAGCACACTGATTTTTTCACCGCTTTCGCAAGCGCAAAAAAGCAACGCCGACAAAGTCGTCTTAACGATCAATGGGAAAGATAAAAAACACACCTTAAGCATGGCTGCCATCAAAGCCCTGCCCCAGCAAACCTTCATGACCAAAACGCCGTGGTATCCCGACAGCGTTAAATTTTCAGGCCCCTTACTGCGGGATGTGTTGGCTTTGGCCAAAGTCAAAGGGACCGATATCAGCGCCATCGCGCTTGACGATTACAAAGTACAAATTCCAATGTCGGACGCACAACAATACGACATGATTTTGGCGCACAAAATCAACGACGAAGCCATTCCAGTCAAAACCAAAGGACCGCTGTTTGTGGTGTACCCCTACGACAGCAAACCTGAGTTACAGGCCTTGCGCTTTTACGAGCGCTCTATCTGGCAACTCAAAGCCCTGACCGTCAAATAACCCTGGCCGGGTTGCGCGTATGAAAACACCGCGCTTTTGGTTGGCCTTGATGGCAGCGGCTATGGCCATGGCCATGGCCGCTTTATTAGCGTTTGAAATCAACCAAAGCAAAGCCCTCCAAGAAAGCAAAAAAATGCGGGTTGACTCGATTGCAGCCCCCGCAGTCTTGCTTGATCGGGAGTTTTTGCGGTTTCGCCATGCGCTAGACCGGCAACTCAATTACCGCACCCCTCCTGATGTTGATTCGCTCATGCTGCAAAACGATATTTTGCATTCGCGCATCGAGATCATGCGTCAGTCGCCCGCCTCGGCCTTCTTTTTTTCCACACCCGAAAACCTTCGCACTTTTCAACAACTTGAAAGTCTGCATGTGCGCTTAGAGGCTTTATTAAGTTCAGACACACCGCGTTTGCAACTGATGGATGAGTTGCTTGAAGATGCCAATGCTTTGGCACCCGATGTCTTAGCGCTGAGTAATGCCGCAGAGCGCACGACTGGAAACCTCTTGGAAAAGCAGGGCACCGATCTGATGACGCAAAACAGCCAGATCACATGGCTTACTTTGGGATTGATGCTGCTTTTTTCTGGCGCTGCGATCGCACTGTATTTGCGCAATTTAATCCAAGAGCGCGAATACCAAGTGTCCAAAGAACTCGCAGAGCACTATCGGGCCACCCAAATTTTGGCCGAACGCGCCAACCGAGGAAAGAGTCAATTTTTGGCCAATATGAGCCATGAATTGCGCACGCCCTTCAATAGTATTTTGGGCATGCTTCATCTTTTAAAGACGACTGGGCTCAATACAGAACAAACCGATTACGTTCAAACCGTCGATACGTCTGCGAAACACCTACTCAACATCTTGAACGACATTTTGGATATTTCTGCGCTTGAGGCTGGGAAAATCAATATCCAAGGGAAAGCAGAACACTTGCCTACCTTGCTAAAAGATATAGAAGCGGTTATGCGGCCGCTGGCTAAAGACAAGCACTTGAATTTTGATTTCCATGTCGATGCAGGAATCCCTGCGTGGGGCTTGTTTGATGCCACGCGGTTCAAACAGATTTTGTTTAACCTGCTCAACAATGCGATCAAATTCACAGAGCAAGGGACGGTCTCCTTCAGCGCCACGTATCGCATCCGTACCGACGGCACGATCGACTTGGTTTTTAGCGTCTCGGACACCGGTATTGGAATGCCGCCTGACGCGGTTTCGCAGTTGTTTCAACGCTTTTACCAAGTCGATAGCGGAGTCGCCCGCCAATTTGGCGGAACCGGACTGGGCTTAGAAATTTCGCAGTCCTTAGCGCGGATGATGGGCGGGAATATTGAAGTTCAAAGTACCTTGGGAAAAGGGTCTTGCTTTACGCTGACTTTGGGCTTTCAGGCCTGCGCAGCGCCACAAGAAGAACACGTAAACGATCGCGCTACTCCAACGATTTCAAACCATTCACCCACCGATCAACTGGTCCGAATTCTGGTCGCAGAAGATAACCTCGTGAACCAAAAGTTCATGGGGATTTTGCTAGACCGTATGGGCTACCAAACAACGTTTTGTGACAACGGCCAGCTTGCTTTTGAAGCCATTCAAAACCAAACGAAGGACCAAGCTTTTGATCTAGTGTTGATGGATGTGCATATGCCTGTCATGGACGGTTTAGCTTGTACCCGCGCTATTCGCGCGATGGGGGGTAAAGCATCAAACGTTCCCATCATCGCCATCACCGCCGACGTCATGAACGATGCCCGCGATGCGGCACTTGCCGCCGGCGTCAATGACTTTGTCAGTAAGCCTGTCAATATGGGACGCCTGCAAGAGGCGATCCAAAAGTGTTTGAATTTAGCGGGAACGCCTGCGAATCGCTAATAAACCTTGGTCTGCTGGATCATGCAACAAATAACTAGGTGCCACCGCTACCAAAGATGCGGCATGAATTCCTAAAGCCGATAAGCCCGGAAGTTCACCCGTGCTGACGTTGTCGATGCGCATGGAATCTAAGTTATCCACACTCATGACAGGCTCACCGGGCATGCAGCCCAAGATCACGGCCTGAATTTTTCCCATCCAACGCGGCAAGCCAATCACAGGCCGCCCACGGCCATGGCCAATGCCACTGTAACGAGCGGCCAATTGCACCAAAGACTTGAGCGTAAACACGTCTGGCCCCACCGCTTCCAATACGGGCAAGGCTTTGATAGTTGGATCTGAAAGCTGCAAACATCGCACCACGGCCAAGGCCACGTCTTCAACCCACACCGGTTGGAATTTTGCTGATGCGCACGCCAGTGGCATGACGGGGAAAACGCGCTGCAACTTGGCAAACACGTTAAGAAACTGGTCCTTCGCTCCAAAGATCACGCTAGGTCGCAAAACCGTGAGCTGCGTTTCGCTTTGGGGCTGGCCCGTGATGTTTTGTAAAGCCTGCTCGCCGCGGCTTTTGCTTCGCAGATAGTTGGAGGGGGCCGTTTCCGGGTGCTCAGCATTGACGCCCAACGCGCTGATATGGACCAAGTGGTGTATCCCATTTTTCACACAAGCACGACCGATTTTTTGAGGTAAATCTACGTGTACGCGTTCAAACGCAGCAGCGCTGCCGTGCAAGATGGCGACCAAATTGACTACAGCATCAACCCCCTGCATCGCCTGGGTCAATGCGGACTCGTTGTGGATATCGAGTTCAAGCACGGTCAATGTAGGCACATGCTGGATATGGCTGGCATTGCGGGCTTTGCGCGTTGCCACGCTCACACGGTAGCCGGCGTGGCCCAACTTTTCACACACATGAGAACCCACAAAACCCGTTCCACCTAAAACCAAAATATGCTTCATTTTCTGCTCATCCATTCAAACCGCACACGATTACAAAACCACAGGCTCCGTTTCCAAGCGCAATCCAAAGCGTTCGTACACGCTGGTTTGAATCGCGCCGGCCAAGGTCATTACTTCTCCACCCGTGGCGCCCAAAGCCCCCATGCCTAAATTCACCAAAACCAAGGCTTGTTTTTCATAGACACCGGCTTGGCCGACAGTTTTACCCCGCCACCCGCAGGCGTCAATCAACCAGCCGGCCGCCAGTTTGAAACTCCCGTCGTCTAAGCGGTAATGCACCACCTTGGGATCACGCGCAATGATGTCGGCACATTGCTCGGCCGTCACGGTCGGGTTTTTAAAAAAGCTGCCTGCGTTGCCAATCACCGCAGGGTCTGGCAACTTCGCGCGGCGAATCTCGCAAACCCAGTCAAAAATTTGCTGCGCGGTGGGATGGTCACAACCAGCTTGGGCCTGCTTTTTATCGAGGTCCGCATAGCCTAGGACAGGTTTCCAAACCTTGGGCAATGCAAAGCGCACCCGCAAAATCAAGGCCCGGTTTTTCAAACCTAAAAGGGGCGCTGTCCCGCCATGCTTAAAGATGGAGTCACGGTAACCAAAGGCGCACTGGGCTGCGTCTAAAGTAAATAGCTTGCCCGTAGTCAGATCGATGGCGTCAAGCGCATCAAACCGGTCTTGCAGTTCAACCCCATACGCTCCAATGTTTTGCACTGGCGAAGCCCCAACCGTTCCGGGAATGAGCGCCAGGTTCTCCAGCCCAGGCAATCCTTGGGCCAGAGTCCATGCCACGAAGTCGTGCCAGTCTTCCCCCGCCCCCGCTTCCACAATCCAAGCCTTGGTAGTCTCTCCCACCACGCTTCGTCCTTGGACTTCTACTTTAAGTACCAGCGGTTTGACATCGCCCGTCAAGACCAAATTGCTGCCGCCGCCCAAAACAAATTTAGGCTCCTGAGCCCATTGCGGGTCCGCCAATAGCGCCAACATATCGGCTTCATTACGCACCCGCACCAAGCCATGGGCACGGGCCACGATATGAAATGTATTGAGTGCCTGAAGGGGGACGTTTTTCTCGACTAACATGATGGGATTGTCGCATTGCGCAGCGTGCCCCGCTGTGCGATTGCCCCGAATGACCCCTGACAGGAGAAAATTTTCATGCCTTCATTTGATACGGTTTGCGAAGCCAATTTGGTGGATGTGAAAAATGGCGTCGAGAACACCACCAAAGAGATCACCACCCGCTTTGACTTTAAAGGCACCTCTGCCAGCATTGAAATCAAAGACAAAGAAATCACGATGATTGGCGATGCGGAGTTTCAGTTGGCGCAGATTGAAGATGTTTTGCGTAACAAACTCACCAAGCGCAATGTGGACGTGCGCTTTTTAGAGATGGGCGATATTCAAAAAATGGGGGGCGACAAGGTCAAACAAGTGATCAAGGTTCGCAACGGCATTGAGGCTGAACTGGGTAAAAAAATTCAGCGCATCATCAAAGACAGCAAACTCAAAGTCCAGGGGTCGATTCAAGGCGATTCTGTGCGCGTGACAGGCGCTAAACGCGACGACTTACAAGCCGCCATGGCCTTGCTCAAAAAGGAAATCACGGACGTTCCTGTGAGTTTCAATAACTTCAGAGACTAAGACTTTTTACCCAGCTTCGATTCGGTCCCCTTGACCAAGCGGGATATGTTTTCGCTGTGCCGCCAAATTAAAAACCCGCTGATGATGACCAAACTCAGGGCTTGGGCATTTTCAGAGCGCCACGCGACGCCGTCACCCATCAGGTAATACACCGGCGCAAACACCGCAGCGATCAAGGAAGCCAAAGAGGAATAGCGGAAAAAGAAGGCAATCAGCAACCACGTGATGCCAGTTGCCAAACCCAAGCCGCCACTGATCGCGACAACCACGCCCATCGCTGTGGCCACGCCTTTACCGCCCACAAAGCGAAAAAACACGGGGTACACGTGGCCTAAAAATGCAGCTAGTCCCACCAAGGCCAGCGTTCCGCCTTCGAGCCCGTAGGGTGCACCAAACTGCTCTACCAAAAATACGGGAACCCAACCCTTGAGCGCATCCAGCAGCAAAGTCGCGATCGCGGCAGCCTTGCTACCTGAGCGCAATACATTGGTAGCGCCCGGATTTTTACTTCCATAGGTCCGCGGGTCGTTCAGCCCCATCAAGCGGCTGACGATGACTGCAAACGACAACGACCCCACCAAATAAGCGGCAAGTGTGGCACCAAGGCTGGTAAGCGCAGGGTAAAAAGGGATGAGAGCTTCCAAAGTCATGTTCCTTTACATCGTTTTAATCTTCTAAGGCGCACTGTACTGCCTGTACGCCGCCATGCGATAGGTAGTCATAAGGATGCTCGTTAAAGCTTAATTTTTGAGAAACTGCGTTGCAGGCGTTTCGTTGACATGGTTTGCCACGACTGCGCCACTTACACCGCAGGGTCTCGCATCTCCGCGCGAATCACATCCATCGCTTTGAGTACTTCGGGCGACAACACCGTGCCCAGCGCGTTGATGTTTTCGTCGAGTTGCTGTTGGTTTGTCACGCCGATGATGGTGCTGGCAACTTGCCATTTGGTGTAACAAAAGGCCAACGCCATTTGGGTCGGAGTCATCCCGTTTTCAACCGCCAAGGCGTTGTACCGCCGAGCAGCCGCCAAGGACTCCGGCCGTCCCCAGCGTTGCTTGCGGGTGGATTCAAACTTGGTGATACGCGCCTGCGCTGGCGCATCAGGGCCAGTGATTCCACTTCGGTCGTATTTACCAGTGAGCAATCCATACGCCAAAGGGGAATACGCCAACAACGAAACACCAAGATGGTGCATGGTTTCATCCAGACCGTTTTCATGGCTGCGGTTGAGCAAACAATAGGCGTTTTGAACCGACGCAATGCGCACCAAGCTGTGCTGCTCGGCGAGCCGCACAAACTCATGGACACCATACGGTGTTTCGTTGGACAAACCCACGGCCCGCACCTTACCCGCTTGAACCAGTGTGTTTAAGGCGTCAAGCTGGGTGTGCATCGAGGTGACTTCGCGGTCTTTGCTGGGGTCAAAGTGCGCCATACCAAAAATAGGGACGTTGCGGGCAGGCCAATGGAGTTGGTACAGATCAATCACATCGGTTTGCAAGCGCTGCAGGCTTCCATCACACGCGGAGATGATGTCCGCTTTGGTCACATCCATCGCGCCGCCGCGCACCCACGGCATCCCTCGCGAAGGGCCAGCGACTTTGGTGGCCAAGATTAATTTTTTTCGTGCAGAGGGGTTTTTCGCGATCCAGTTTCCGATAAAGCGTTCGGTCACCTGAAACGTCTCAGCCCGCGGAGGGACTGCATACATTTCAGCGGTATCCCAAAACGTCAAGCCACGTTCCAACGCATGGCTGAGCAAGGCGTGGGTTGTGGGCTCATCGACTTGCTCACCAAAGGTCATGGTGCCAAGACAAATAGGAGGGACATGCAGGTCGCTTTGACCGAGTTGGATGGTTTTCATGGAGCAGAGTTTAGGATTTGAATCACAGTTGGGGTGTCACGTTGGCAGCTTTGCCAGCGCTATGAAAGCTGTGCGGCGCGAGCCTCTTCTTGCAAACGCAATATACGTCGCTGAACCTTCCCCGTGGTGGTCATGGGCAAAGCATCAACGAACTCAATCTCTTTCGGGTATTCGTACGGAGCCAATAGCGACTTCACATGGGCTTGAAGTTGCAAAATCAATTGCGCCTGAAATACCGCAGGGTTTTTTTGGTGTTCGCTATGGCTTGCCAAATACTCAGGAGCGATCACCACATACGCCTTCACCAACGCGCCGCGGTCTTTGTCCGGTTTGGGTACCACGGCCGCGTTGGCTACGCTTGCGTGTTTAACCAAACAATTTTCAATTTCTCCGGGGCCGATGCGGTAGCCCGCTGACTTAAATACATCGTCGCTGCGGCCTTGGTACCACAGGTAACCATCGGCATCGCGCACCGCCAAATCCCCGGTTCGACACCAATCGCCCGTGAACTTCGCTTGGGTCGCAGCTGCATTTTTCCAGTACCCCAAAAAGAAAATGGGATCGGGCTGGCCACTGGAACTGAAACGGTTTAGAGCAACATCACCGGCTTCTCCCACCGGGCATTCGCGTCCCGCCTCATCAATCACTGCGACTCGGTGCCCCGGGTAACCCATGCCCATGCTGCCCCCTTTGGCAGGCCACAGCATGGCGCAATTACCAACGATGTAGTTAATCTCGGTTTGCCCAAACATCTCGTTCACGGTAACTCCGAGCTGCTGCTCGCAGTAGGCAAAGACCGCGTCGCCCACCGCCTCGCCTGCGCTCATGATGGCTTGCAGTCGAAGTTGGTGCGATTGGCGCACTGACCGCCCGGGCGCGCCCGGACTGGCTTTCATCATGGCTTTGAGCGCGGTGGGGAACAGGAAAGTGTGGGTCACGCCACACTGACCCATCAGCGCTAAGGCCGTCTCAGGGCTAAAACGTCCTCCAAACGCAATAATTTCACGGCCAAAGTACAGCGTAGGTAGTAAAGCATCCATGAGCCCGCCGGTCCACGCCCAATCTGCGGGGCTCCAAAAAACCGCGCTGGAGCCTTCGGGTAACTGACCTTGTACCGTTGCAGGCCCTTGCGGCTTAAAACCAAACCAATTTTGGCTGCACACAAAACCGGTCAAATTCCCAATCAGTGCTTGGTGAGGAATCAACGCGCCCTTGGGATTTCCAGTGGTTCCGCTGGTATAGATCAGTACTGCAGGGTCTTGGGCCAAGGTGTTGACGGGTTTGAAAGTCCCTTGCGTTTGAGAGCTTGCAATAGCCGCGTCCACCTGCAAAACGCTTTGTAATAACGGACACTCTTTTTGGGCCGCTTGAATACTGCTCAAAGCCGTTGTGTGGCACAGCGCCACTTTGGCATCGCTGTCTTGCAAGCGAAAAACCAAAGCCTCGAGGCCAAACAGCATTGACAAAGGCATAGCCACCGCGCCCATCTGTAACACCGCGACATAGGCCACCGCCGTTTCAAAACACTGCGGCATCACAATCGCCACCCTATCGCCCTGAACCACCCCCTGCGCTTTCAAAACATGGGACAAGGTATTCGCCTGCGTCTGCAATTGGGCGTAGGTATGCGTTTGGCCTTTTCCATTGGGGTCATAGGTTCGAACCGCTACCCGATGTTTCGCCTTGGCGTCTAAGGCCCATCGCGCACTACAGACCTGGGCCATATTGAAATATTTGGGAACATCCCAGCCAAATTGCTGGTGCAATTGGGTATATGCCGCAGGCACACCGCCCCGTTTTTTGCCTTTTTTAGAGGCAGCGGTGTCACTTTTTGGACTAATTTGGCGCTGAGGCATCGAGAGTCTCCTTATGATGAGCAGAATGTACCAAGTAAAAAGACCCTCTCGCAGCGAATTTATTCCGATTCGCAATCTCAGCTACCACGTCCAAATTTGGGGAACGCCCTCGCCTACCAAAACCCCGCTGGTTTTGGTCCACGGTTGGATGGATGTAGCCGCCTCGTACCAATTTGTCGTTGACGCCTTGAGCCATGACCACTACGTGATCGCACCCGATTGGCGCGGTTACGGGCAAACCGGCTCAGGTGGAGTCGACAATTTTTGGTTTCCCGACTACCTTGCCGACTTGGATTTTTTACTCGACCATTACTCGCCCAACCAGCCCGTTAATTTGGTCGGCCACAGCATGGGCGGCAACGTGGTGATGTTGTACGGCGGAGTGCGCCCGGAGCGTATCCGCCGCTTGATCAACCTCGAAGGTTTTGGAATGCCTGCGACCACCCCCGACCAAGCCCCTGAGCGTTACGCCAAGTGGATGGATGAGCTAAAAAAATTACACACGGGTGAGATGGACTTGCGCCCGTATGACGCCGCCAGCGGCGTTGCCCGCCGACTTATGAAAACCAACCCCCGCCTGAGCGCCGACAAGGCCAACTGGCTCTCGCGCCACTGGGCCCATGAAAACGACCAAGGCCAGTGGACGATTTTGGGAGAACCAGGGCACAAACTCAGCAACGCGAATTTATACCGCGTGGAAGAAGTGATGGCCCTGTATGCGCGGTTAAGCATGCCCGTCTTGGCCGTAGAAGCCTCGGACAATAGTTTGGACTTTTGGTGGAAAGGAAAATTCACTTTAGAGCAGTACCACGAACGTCTGAAAGTGGTTCCCCAAGTCGAAATTGCCCGTATTGATGACGCTGGCCACATGATGCACCACGACCAGCCCGAGGTCTTGGCGGCCCTGATTGAGCGCTTTATTGCCTGATTCGAGGTTCAGGCCGAAAGCGCCATGCGCCAAGCGTGAGAAAATGCGAGGTTAACCGTATAAAAACACCGCAGGAACCGCACCATGGAAGCAGAACGCATCAACCTCATTGGCACTCAGCTTAGCGACTTGAGTGCTCGCACCGCCGAACTTCGGGGGTATCTTTGACTACGCTGCTAAATCGGAGCGGCTTCGAACCGTCAACGCCTCACTAGAAGACCCCACCGTCTGGAACGACCCCAAACGCGCCCAAGAATTAGGCAAAGAAAAGAAAGCCTTGGATGGCGTAGTCGTGACGCTTGACGAACTCGACCGGGAACTCTCGGACAACACGGAGTTGTTTGATATGTCCAAGGACGATAACGACGAAGCCGGTTTAATCACCATCGAAGGCGAAGCCGCCAAATTGGCCACCACCATCGAAGGCTTGGAATTTAGGCGGATGTTTAACAACCCCGCCGATCCGCTCAATGCATTTTTAGACATCCAAGCCGGGGCCGGTGGCACCGAAGCCTGTGACTGGGCCAGCATGCTTTTGCGCCAGTACCTGCGTTACGCCGAGCGCAAAGGTTTTACCACCACAGTTGAAGACGAAACCTCGGGCGACATTGCCGGTATCAAAGGCGCCACCATCAAAATTGAAGGCGAATACGCTTTTGGCCTATTGCGCACCGAAACCGGTGTCCACCGCTTGGTTCGCAAATCGCCTTTTGATAGCTCGGGCGGACGCCACACCAGCTTTGCCAGCGTGTTTGTTTATCCGGAAATTGACGACTCGATTGAGATTGACATCAACCCAGCCGATGTTCGCGTTGACACCTTTCGCGCCAGCGGCGCTGGCGGTCAGCACATCAACAAAACCGACTCGGCCGTGCGGCTGACCCATATCCCCACGGGCATTGTGGTTCAGTGCCAAGACGGACGCAGCCAACACGGCAACCGCGATGTGGCTTGGAAACGGCTGCGCAGCCGTTTGTATGACTTTGAGATGCGCAAACGCCAAGAAGAACAACAAAAGCTCGAAGACTCCAAGACCGATGTGGGCTGGGGCCACCAAATTCGAAGCTATGTTTTAGACAACAGCCGTATCAAAGACCTGCGAACCAATTACGAAACCTCTGCCACCCAAAAAGTGTTGGACGGTGATTTAGACCCCTTTATTCAAGCCTCGCTCAAGCAAGGCGTTTGAGACCTTTGGAGAATTAGTTCATGTTGACACTTCGTGAGGGCGCCGCCCCCGCTACCACCGTTTACCGCGGCGACTACCAAGCGCCCGCTTTTTGGGTTGACACCGTTGCTTTAAGCTTTGACCTCGATCCGGCTAAAACTCGCGTGCTTAACACCATGCGCTTGCGCCGCAACCCCGATGCCCCGCTTCAGGCTTTGCGCTTAGACGGCGAAGATCTGAATTTGTCACGCGTGATGGTTAACGGCCAAGGGACCTCTTTCAAAATCGATGGCAACCAATTGGTCTTGGAGAGCTTGCCCGAAGGGAGTGATGCCTTTGATCTCGAGATTTTTACCACCTGCGCCCCGGTTAAAAACACCAAGCTGATGGGCTTGTATGTCAGCAATGGGTCGTTTTTTACCCAATGCGAAGCCGAGGGCTTTCGCCGCATCACTTATTTCCTCGACCGCCCAGACGTCATGGCGAGTTACACCGTGACCTTGCGGGCCGACAAAGCGCTCTACCCCGTCTTACTCTCCAACGGAAACTTGGTTGAGCAAGGCGACCTAGAAGACGGACGCCACTTTGCCAAATGGGTCGATCCGCATAAAAAACCCGCGTATTTATTCGCGTTGGTCGCCGGGCAATTGGTCAGCCGCGAACAACGGATCACCTCACTCGCTGGTAAAGACCATGTGCTTCAGGTTTATGTGCGCCCAGGTGATTTGGATAAAACCGAACACGCGATGAATTCGCTCATGGCCTCGGTTGCTTGGGACGAAGCGCGTTTTGGATTACCGCTTGACCTCGAGCGTTTCATGATCGTTGCTACCAGCGACTTCAACATGGGCGCGATGGAAAACAAAGGCCTCAATATTTTCAACACGAAATACGTATTAGCCAACCCCGCTACTGCCACCGATGTGGATTACGCCAACATTGAAAGTGTGGTCGGGCACGAGTATTTTCACAACTGGACCGGCAACCGCATCACGTGCCGAGATTGGTTCCAACTCAGCCTCAAAGAAGGTTTAACCGTTTTTCGGGACCAAGAATTCAGCCAAGACTTGTGTGGCGATGCATCGGCCCGCGCGGTCAAACGCATTGAAGACGTGCGCGTCCTTCGTACCGCCCAGTTCCCTGAAGACGCGGGCCCCATGGCCCACCCGGTGCGTCCCGACAGCTATGTAGAAATCAATAACTTCTACACCGTTACCATTTACGAAAAAGGCGCAGAAGTGGTGCGCATGATGCAAACCCTGTCCGCTGACGGCGCCAGTATTTCTTCCCGCGCGGGCTTTGCCCAGGGCATGAAGCTGTACTTTGAGCGCTTTGACGGCCAGGCCGTCACGTGCGATGACTTCGCCCAAGCCGTAGCCGATGCCAACCCACAATCGAATCTGGCTGCGCTATTACCGCAATTTAAGCTGTGGTACAGCCAAGCGGGTACGCCGCGCCTGACGGCCAGCGGCAACTACAACGCTGAAAAACGCAGCTACATGCTGACCTTCATGCAACACTGTGCCCCCACGCCCGGACAAGAGAGCAAACAGCCCTTTGTGATTCCTATCAACCTCGGTTTAGTTGGCGCACACAGCGGCGCAGCCATCCCGCTGCACACCGAGCCCTTCACCGAAGGCCAGAGCAACGCACAGCCCCAAGACACGCGCCTCTTGGTAATGAGCGCGCAAAACCAACACATCACTTTCTTTAACGTCAACGAAGAACCGGTTCCCTCCATCTTGCGCGGCTTTTCTGCCCCCGTGGTGCTGGACTTTGAATACACCGATGCGCAACTCTTGGTGTTACTCGCGCATGACAACGATCCCTTTAACCGATGGGAAGCCGGACAGCGTTTGGCTATGCGCAGCGCTTTGGCTTTGCTGGAATCGAAAAACGACAGCGCCTTAGCCCATGCGACAGCGCTTAATCCAGCGTTCCTGCAAGCCTTGCGCGATGTACTACGCCACCCCACGCTTGACGCCGCATTCAAAGAACTCGTTCTGACTCTGCCGTCAGAAACGTATATCGCAGAGCAGTTAGACGCAGTCGACCCTCAGCGCATTCACGCGGTCCGAGAAGCCATGCGCTTGCAACTGGCCACTGCGCTACATGCCGATTGGGAATGGGCTTTTGAGGCCCACCAAAACCACGGCGGCTACACCCCTGACGCACATTCTGCAGGTCGTCGAGCCCTGGCTGGCATGGCTTTGTCCTATTTGTGTTTATCTGACACCGCCCAAAACGATAATGCCTGGCCCGAAAAAGCTCTACAGCGCTTCAAAGCGGCAAGCAATATGACCGACCGCGCCAACGCTTTGCAAGCCTTGATCGGCAGTGGCAACGCTTTAGCGGCCCAGGCCTTAGCGATGTTTCACGCGCTCTTCAAAGACGAAGACTTAGTGATTGATAAATGGTTTTCCTTGCAAGCCGGGGCCTGTGATCGCGGTGGCGATGTGCTGCCGGCGGTGCGCCAATTGCTCAAACACCCGGACTTCAATATCCGCAACCCCAACCGCGCCCGCAGCGTGATTTCTAGCTTTTGTAGCGCCAACCCGGGCGCGTTTCACCGCCAAGACGCAGCAGGCTACGTCTTTTGGAGCGAACGCGTGATGGAGCTCGATAGCATCAATCCCCAAGTGGCCGCTCGCTTAGCCCGCGCTTTAGACCGCTGGAAAAAACTGACCGAGCCCTACCGCAGCGCCGCGCGTGAAGCTTTGGTGCGCGTTTCTGCTAAAACGGATTTAAGCAACGATGTGCGTGAAGTTGTTGAGCGGGCATTGGCTTAAGTACACTCACTCTGACTTTAAACAGAAAGTAACCCATGGCCTCCAAAGTTTCCCTCACCCGTTATTTGGTTGAACAACAACGCGTCAATGGCTTGATTCCTGCGCAACTGCGTTTGCTCCTTGAAGTCGTTGCCCGCTCTTGCAAAAGTATCAGCCAAGCCGTCAACAAAGGCGCACTCGGTGGCGTATTGGGAACGGCGGAGAGCGAAAACGTACAGGGCGAGATTCAAAAAAAGCTCGACATCATCGCCAACGAAGTTTTAATTGAAGCCAACGAGTGGGGTGGCAACCTTGCCGCGATGGCCAGCGAAGAGATGGAAGACATCTATGTGGTTCCTAACCGCTACCCGCAAGGCGAATACCTCTTGCTGTTTGATCCTTTAGACGGATCAAGCAACATCGACGTCAACGTAAGCATCGGGACCATCTTCAGCGTCTTAAGAAAACCCGAAGGCAGCCAAGTCTCTGAACAAGACTTTTTACAAGCCGGATCAAAGCAGGTTGCGGCTGGATACTGCGTCTATGGGCCGCAAACCACTTTGGTGCTTACCGTGGGCAACGGCGTTGCCATGTTCACCCTGGACCGCGAACAAGGCTCCTTCGTCCTGACCCAAGAAAATATCCAAGTCCCCGCAGACACCCAAGAATTTGCCATCAACATGAGCAATATGCGCCACTGGGACGCGCCTATCAAGCGTTATGTCGATGAATGCTTAGCCGGCAAAGAAGGGCCGCGCGGAAAAGACTTCAATATGCGCTGGATTGCCAGCATGGTGGCCGACGTTCACCGTATTCTGACTCGGGGCGGTATTTTTATGTACCCCTGGGACAAGCGTGAACCTACCAAGCCCGGAAAGCTTCGCCTGATGTACGAAGCCAACCCCATGGGTTGGCTCATTGAGCAAGCAGGCGGCGCGGCTACTAACGGCAAAGAGCGTATTTTGGACATCAATCCCACCCAACTCCACCAACGGGTGAGCGTGATTTTGGGATCGAAAAACGAAGTGGAACGCGTCACTGGTTACCACGCTTAAAGGTATCGCCATGCGCCCACAAAGCAACAAACAGCTCCAGTCCCAAGGCCTATTTCTATTGCCAGTCCTAGCACTGAGCGTGTTCGTCGCTGTATTGTCTGCTAATCCATCGCGAGCAGACGAAACGATACAAGTCTTGCGTTGCAGCAATGAGACCACCAGCGCCGAGGTCAAAGCCAAAACAAAAAGCTGCTCTAGCGCCAAACCCGCACCTCTGTCCCAAGCAGACAAAGCGGCACTTCAAAAATGTCGCTTTGAAGCCACCAAGGCGGCAACCGAAGCCGGAATGCGCTTGGCCTTGGCTATGTGCGAAGAGAAGTTAAAGCCTTAATAAGGCCTTCATAGACATGGTGGCGCAAAGCCACCGAACTCGCAGTGATATCAATTGCTGATTGAGTTGACAAATATTTCCCCAAACTCACCCATTTGGGGGATACACAAGATGTGCAAATTCTGCGATCCTTGCGGGCTCGCGTGCAAAGCGCTAGGTATTTAAGGTTTACCTAACAAATCTTAAAACTTTAACAACCCGTTTCGCCATAAATTCAAGTTCTGCCGAATTCAAGTAATCCGGTGCAACCTCAAATTTATTGAATTAACT
>Ga0247844_1001332_pt1 | contig 46248 bp, 54 predicted proteins | sample LaCtaG_FD_192421 | JGI IMG/M metagenome (GOLD analysis project Ga0247844, IMG submission 192421) | Freshwater microbial communities from meromictic Lake La Cruz, Castile-La Mancha, Spain - LaCruzMarch201714.5m_1 | ecosystem: Environmental > Aquatic > Freshwater > Lake | place: Spain: Castile-La... | reverse complement strand
ACAATTGTGTTGATCGTCATGAAATTACTCGACAAAACTCTTTTAAGAAAACTGGCTGCGGTGCTGCTGCTCAAGCTCGCCATTCTGGTTGCGCTTTGGTGGAGTTTTGTGCGGGAACAACACGTAAAAGTGGACACAAACAGCGTTGCCGCGCAGTTTTTGCAGCGCATCCCTATCCCGGCTAAAGGACTATCACAATGATCTCTGAAGAACTGGTCAACCTGTCTCGACTGCAGTTCGCCGCTACGGCGATGTACCACTTTTTGTTTGTGCCACTAACGATTGGCATGGTGTGGCTACTCGTGATCATGGAGAGCGTCTATGTGATGACCGGAAACGTAATCTGGAAGGACATGACGCGCTTCTGGGGCAAGCTGTTCGGCATTAACTTTGCGTTGGGCGTGACCACCGGCATCACGCTGGAGTTTCAGTTTGGCACCAATTGGGCTTATTACTCGCATTACGTGGGGGACATTTTTGGCGCACCACTGGCAATTGAGGGGCTGATGGCCTTCTTCCTCGAATCAACCATGATCGGGCTGTTTTTCTTCGGCTGGGACCGCTTGAGCAAGACCCAGCATTTGCTGGTTACGGTCTTGATGTCGATCGGCACCAACCTTAGCGCCCTGTGGATCTTGATTGCCAATGGCTGGATGCAAAACCCGGTCGGCTCTGAGTTCAGCTACCTGACGATGCGCATGGAAATGGTCGACTTTTGGGCCGTGGTGTTCAACCCCGACGCGCAGGCCAAGTTCGTACACACGGTGTCGGCCGGCTACGTGACGGGCGCCATGTTTGTCCTGTCCATCTCCAGCTGGTATCTGCTCAAAAAGCGTGATGTTGAATTTGCGAAACGCAGTTTTCGCGTTGCCGCTGCCTTTGGCTTGGCCTCGGTGCTGAGCGTGATTGTGCTGGGCGATGAATCGGGCTACACCGTGGGCGAAGCCCAGCAGACCAAACTGGCGGCCATGGAAGCCATGTGGGAAACCAAGCCTGCGCCTGCCGGCTTGACGCTGATCGCGAGTATTAACGAAGCAGAACAAAAGAACAACTGGGAAATCGAGATTCCTTGGGTGATGGGCCTGATCGGCACGCGCTCCATCAGCAAAGAGATTCCCGGCATCCACGAGATCAAGGCAAAGAACCGTGAGCGCATATTGCGCGGCATCGTGGCGGTGAATGCGCTCGAAGCATTGCGTGCCCAGCGCGATGATTCCGTTGCAAAAAAAGTGTTCGAGGTTCACAAGGCTGACCTTGGTTTTGGCCTGCTACTCAAAAAATATGTGCTCGATGTGAACCAAGCCACACCAGAGATCATTGACCGCGCGGTAAACGATACCGTCCCGCGCGTGACGCCATTGTTTTGGGCTTTTCGCATAATGGTCGGCTTGGGGTTTGCGATGCTGGTGCTCTTTGCCCTGGCATTTTGGAGCACAGTCAAAAGTGCCAGTATGGAAAAACCCTGGTTACTCAAGTGGGCGCTATGGATGTTGCCCGCACCCTGGATTTCTTGTGAACTGGGTTGGTTTGTAGCCGAATATGGTCGCCAGCCGTGGACGATTTACGGGGTGCTGCCCACCCACATGAGCGTGTCCACGTTGAGTGTCAACAGCCTTTATGGCTCACTCGCCGGATTTATTGGTTTCTACACCGTGCTGTTGGTGGTGGAGATGTATCTCATGGTCAAGTTTGCGCGCATGGGGCCAGGCAGCCTCGGCACCGGACGCTATGACAACGAACCCGTCCACGCCTGATTAAATCCAATAGGAAAAACACATGCTTGACTACCCAACTCTCAAAATCATCTGGTGGCTGCTGGTGGGCGTGCTACTGGTGGGCTTTGCCATCATGGACGGCCACGACATGGGCGTGGGCACGCTGCTACCCTTTGTTGGGAAAAGCGACTTAGAGCGCCGTGTTGTGATCAACACCGTGGGGCCACACTGGGACGGCAACCAGGTCTGGTTCATCACCGGCGGAGGCGCCATCTTTGCCGCCTGGCCGGTGGTGTATGCCACGGCGTTCAGTGGTTTTTACTGGGCCATGCTGGTGGTGCTGTGGGCGCTGTTCTTTCGGCCGGTCGGGTTTGACTACCGCAGCAAGATTCACAACGCAACATGGCGCAGCACTTGGGACTGGGGTTTGTTTATTGGCGGCGCGGTGCCACCGCTGATTTTTGGTGTCGCCTTTGGCAATTTGCTGCAAGGGGTGCCGTTTCAGTTCGACAACTACCTAGTCTCCACCTACACCGGCACCTTCTGGCAGTTGCTCAACCCGTTTGCCTTGTTGGCTGGGGTGGTGAGCAGCGCCATGATCACGATGCATGGCGGCGTCTATCTGGCGCACCGCACCGAAGGCGTCATTCAGGCGCGGGCGGCTAAGGGTGCGATTGGTGCCGCCGTCGTCATGGTGTTGGCATTCTTGGCGGCAGGCATTTGGCTGCAAAGTATCGACGGCTACCGCATTACCTCGGCCATTGACCCGGCCGCATTGCCGGACCCACTGGGCAAAACCGTGGTGCGCGAGGCTGGCGCCTGGATGACCAACTATGGTCACCAGCCCCTGCTTTGGGCACTGCCTGCGCTGGCCGTGTTGGGTGCCCTACTGGCGGCGGGGCTGCTGTTGGCCCGGCGCACGCTAACGGCGTTTGTTGCATCGTCACTGGCCCTAGTGGGCGTGATTGGCACAGCAGGGGCATCCATGTTCCCGTTCATCATGCCATCCAGCTCGATGCCGGAGGCCAGCCTGACGGTGTGGGACAGCGTGTCGAGCCACCTGAGCCTAGGCATCATGTTCTGGGCTACGGTAATTTTTATGCCGCTGATTGTGATTTACACGTCATGGGCCTACAGCGTCATGCGCGGCAAGGTGACTGCGGCCTATGTGAAAGAAAACGAACATGCCGCTTATTAACCTTCATTTGACCGTCAAACCGATCGATACGGCAGTCTGAGCACTGCAGAAAGAACATCACATGTGGTACTTCGCCTGGATTCTGGGAGTGGGATTTGCTGTTTTGCTGGCAATTTTGAACGCGATGTGGGGCGAAAATGAAGCCGCCAGAGCGCAAGCGCGCAAGGAGAGCGACCCATGGTGACACGGCTGCCAACATCGCTTGACGCGCAGGCGGTAGCGTCTGAATTGCAGCGAACAAATAGCATTCACTTGCCCAGCTTGAGCGTCGCTGTTGCCATTATGCTGGTGGGCAGCATTTACCCTGTAATGTTCGCGCGGGCCAATGGCACGGCTGACCATGGCTTGGCAATGGCGCTGTTTTGGGCTATGAGTGCCGGCTTTGTGCGCGGGGTGGGATTTGTGCCGCACACCCGTACTTGGCAGTTGCTTTTTTCAGGATGGTCCTGTCTAGCGGGTCTAATTCTGGCGGCCTGGCTGCGTTGGGGCGTTTGACATGAGCGCTCAAAGACAACTCACAATCATTGGCGCGGGTTTTGGAGCCTTGTCCACCGTGCGCGAAATTCGCAAGCGCGATGCCCACATCGGCATCACGTTGATTGCACCGCGTGCCGAACTGCACTACCTTCCGGGCATCATCTGGATTCCCAGCGGTTTACGCACGCGTGACCAACTGGTGGTGCCACTTGCTAATTTCTTCAAGCGCATGAACGTACACCACATCATTGCGGACGTGACCGGTCTGCGCGATGGTAGCCGCGTAGTGGAAACCACCTCTGGCGAGGTGCTCAACGATGCTCTGGTGATCGCATCTGGTGGTCGCTTCATCAAAAAATTGCCGGGCATCGAACACGCCATCACGCCCTGCGAAGGCATAACATCGGCCGAACGTATTCGCGACCGCCTCAAGTCCATGGCAGGTGGCACTTTGGCGTTTGGTTTTGCAGGCAACCCGAATGAGCCCAGCGCAGTGCGGGGCGGGCCGATGTTCGAGTTTATGTTTGGCATTGACGAACAACTCAAACGTGAAGGGCGACGCGATCAATTTGAGTTGGTGTTCTTCAACCCGGCCTGCAATCCGGGAAGTCGACTCGGCCCTAAAGCGGTTGGCCACTTACTGGCCGAAATGGCACAGCGCAATATTCGCACGCATCTTGGGCACAAACTGTTGCGCTTCGAAGCCGACAAGGTGGTCACAGAGGGCGGCGAGTTCAAAGCCGACATGATCCTTTTCATGCCCGGTATGACCGGCAACCTCTGGTTTGACCACACCACGCTCGCCCGCTCAAGCGGTGGCTTGCTCAAGGCCGATGCGCAGTGCCGCGTCGAGGGTACTAAAAATGTGTATGTGGTGGGCGACTCGGGCAGCTTTCCCGGCCCGGACTGGATGCCTAAGCAGGCTCACATGGCAGACCTGCAAGCAGCGGCCACCGCAAAAAACGTGCTTTCCGGCCTGCGCGGCCAAACCCAAAGTGCCACCTTCAAGATCGAGCTGATCTGCATCATCGACGCCATTGACCATGGGACGCTGGTCTGGCGCACACCCAAGTTCAATATCATTTTGCCCTCAAGCCGTTTATTCCACTGGGCCAAACGCTTGTTTGAGGGCGCTTACCTGAGGAAATACAAATGAATGCAACAGAAAGTGTGTCGATTTATGACGAGCTGGGCGGCGAAGCCGCCATCCAGCGCCTGGTGCAGCGTTTTTATGCGCTGATGGACGAGTTACCCGAGGCCTATGCTGTGCGTCAAATGCATCCGGAAAGCTTGCAGGGCAGTGCGCAAAGCCTGTTCGAATTTCTTTCTGGCTGGTTCGGCGGCCCCTCGCTTTACATCGCCAAAAAAGGCCACCCACGCCTGCGCATGCGCCATGCCAACTACGCCGTGGGTTCAAGCGTGCGCGACGAGTGGATGCTGTGCATGAAGCAGGCGTTGACCGAGCAGGTGGCAGACCCCGATTTGCGTAACAAGCTGACGCTTACTTTTGACCACATGGCGGCTCATTTGATTAATACCGAGGACAGTCCTGGTTGCCCAGCCTGACCTTTACGGAAACCTTTTGCATGAAACATATTCAACGTCTATTACGTCACCCCGTGTGGGTTGCCGTCGCCTGCGCGCCCTTGTGGACCGGTGCAGCGCCGATAGAGGTCGGCACCGCCTGGCAAGCATTGACGCTCAAAGATCAGCATGAACAGCCGGTCGTTGTCGGGCCTACCACGCGAAAAGTCATCTTTGCGGCCGAGAAAACGGTGAGCGATCTCGTCGTGAACGCACTGGGGACGCAGGGCAAGACCGCGCTGGCGCGTGCGGGGGCGGTGTATGTGGCTGACATCAGTGCGATGCCTGCCATCATCTCGCGCCTGTTTGCCCTTCCCAAACTGCGCGAGTTGTCGTTCCCGGTTGCCCTGGCGCACGAGGCGGTTGCCGTGGCAGATCTGCCGCGTCGTGCTGGCGCGGCCACCGTGTTGACGCTTGACAACGGGCAAGTGACTCAGGTGCAGTACCTGCAGACCGAAGCACAGTTGCGCCAGGCCTTGGCCCTCACGCCCTGATGTTGCTCACAGGCACCATCGCCTTGGTCTGCGCGCTGGCGCTGCGCCGCGGTGCCCACGCGCTGATCTTGCGCGGGTTGCGGGCGCCGCGGCTGGCACACCAACGTGCGCCAAGCGATGTTGGGCTGGTCGCCCAAGAGGTGCGCCTACCCACTGCGCAGGGTAAAACACTATTTGCCTGGTTTGTGCCCGTGCCCGGCCAGTCGCAAAGCCCAGCGGTGGTGGTAATGCACGGCTGGGGCGCCAACGCAAGCCTGATGCTGCCCGTGTTGGCTCCGCTGCACGCCACTGGGTTTGCAGTGTTGCTCGTCGATGCACGCTGCCACGGCCAGAGTGACGACGCGACGTTTACTTCTCTGCCCCGCTTTGCCGAAGACATTGAAGCCGGGCTGGACTGGCTGCACCAGCAAGCACACGTTGACCCGAAGCGCCTGGCGGTTATCGGCCACTCTGTGGGCGCTGGAGCCGCCCTTCTTTGCGCCACGCGCCGACCGGATGTGAAGGCGGTGGTTAGCTTGAGTGCCTTTGCGCATCCACGCGAAATCATGCGGTTGTTTCTAACCGAGGCGCACATTCCTTATCCCGTGCTGGGCTGGTACGTGATGCGCCATGTGCAGGCCGTGATTGGAGCAAGCTTTGACGACATTGCCCCATTGACCAGTATGGCGCGCCTGCGTTGCCCGGTGCTGCTGGTGCATGGTACCGAAGATGCCGTGGTGCCTTTTGGCGATGCCCAACGGCTGCACAAAGCCGGATTGCCCGGCCAGGTGCAGTGCCTGGAAGTCAAGGGTGGGCATGATCCGAGCTTGGCGCTGGAGTTACACCTGCCAGCACTAATCGGATTTTTGCAACAAGGGGTGTCCCTTGATCCGCCAAAACAAACAGGAAAATTCCAATAGCCATTACCTATGTAAAAAGTTGAAGCAATTAATTAGCTTAAATATAAGTAACAACTTATTATTCATTTGTTAGAGAGTTTCTCTCAATATTTTTTTCAGTTTTTTACCAAGGAGTTAGTTATGGAAAACGTTCAAACCTTCAGTTTCCCCCGCCTTAACGAGCAGGCCCCAGATTTCAATGTAAAGACCACATTTGGAGATCGCACACTGGCAGATTACAAAGGTAAATGGCTCATTCTTTTTTCACATCCGGCTGACTTCACACCCGTGTGCACTACTGAGTTCATCGGTTTTGCCAAGGCTGCGCCCAAGTTCACTGAAATGAATTGCGAATTATTAGGTCTGTCGATTGACAGTCTGTACTCCCACTTGGCGTGGACCCAAAGCATCAAGGAAAAGTTTGGCGTCGTGATTCCCTTTCCGATCATTGAAGACATCAAGATGGATGTGGCCCGTGCCTACGGCATGATTCACCCAGGTGCTGCAGACACGCAAGCTGTGCGCGCCACATTCTTCATCGATCCCAAGGGGGTCTTGCGCGCCATGGTGTATTACCCCATGAGTAACGGCCGCAGCATTGACGAGTTTGTGCGTCTGTTGACCGCGATGCAAACATCGGATGCCAACAGCATCGCTACGCCAGAAAACTGGACCCCCGGTTGCCCCGTGATCGTGCCACCGCCCAAGACGGCGGCCGCTCTTGAAAAGCGCCTGACCGAAGGCTATGACATGGTTGACTGGTACTACTCCACCAAATCCCTGTAAGTTGGTGAGCAGGCAGTAAGCCACTTGCCAAGTGGCGCTTCAGCGTCGCTTGGCCGACCTCTTTTTCTATTTAAAAAAAGCTCTACTCGACGTGTATGTACTTTTATTCTCTTGGTCCCGCTTGACCCGACAGGTCGGGCAGTTGAGATCGGCATCACGGCCCAAGTCCCATACAACAAGTTTCAAGCCGAGGACATGAAGGCAGCGCTTGTCGACCCTACGTGACCACCGGCAGCGTCGAATAGTATGAAAAAATGGAATTTTTCAGATCAATCCAAGCTCGGCCTTTATTTACAAGAATCTAAACCACCATGCAAAAACCCACCATTCAGTCATTTTTTGATCCTGAAACTTTCACCGTGACCTACGTGGTGGCCGACCCGGTGCTCAAGCGCGCCGCCGTTATTGACAGTGTGCTGGACTACGATCCCAAATCAGGGCGCACTTCACATGCCAGTGCAGACCAGGTGATTGCTTACATCAAGCAGGCTGGCCTGACACTGGACTGGTTGCTGGAAACCCACGCGCACGCAGACCACTTTTCAGCGGCCCCCTATCTGCAGCAGCACCTGGGCGGGAAAATTGCAATTGGCCAGCACATCTGCGAAGTTCAAGGCGTTTTCAAAAAGGTCTTTAATGCAAAAGACATGAACACCGAGGGCGCTGAATTTGACCACCTGTTTGAAGACGGTGAAATATTCAGTATTGGAGCGATTGATGTGGGCGTGATGCATACCCCTGGCCATACACCCGCGTGTCTGACTTACGTAATGGGCAAGGACGCATTTGTTGGCGATACCTTGTTCATGCCTGACTATGGCACGGCTCGTTGTGACTTCCCGGGGGGCGACGCCGCCACGCTTTATCGATCAATTCAGAAGGTGCTTGCGCTCCCACCAGACACTCGACTTCACCTGTGCCACGACTATCCGCCGCCAGACCGTGGCCCCGTTTGGGAAACCACGGTGGCACAAGAGCGCGCTGCCAATATTCATGTGCACAACGGGGTCACCGAGGCTGAATTTGTGGCGCTGCGCACGGCACGGGACAAGACGCTGAGCATGCCCGTGCTAATTTTGCCGGCGGTGCAAGTCAATGTTCGTGCAGGCAAGCTCCCACCCGCTGAAGATAACGGCGTGCGGTACCTCAAAATACCAATCGACACGCTTTGACCAAACAGATATGGACCCAGTGATGTTGACAATCGGACTCGGGGCACTCATAGGCCTGGTGCTAGCCCTGACGGGCGCCGGTGGTGGCGTGCTGGCCATCCCGCTGCTGGTGTTTGGCCTGCACCTGCCGGTGCAACAAGCGGCGCCCGTAGGCCTGCTGGCAGTGGGCTTGGCGTCTGCCCTGGGAGCGGCATTGGCGTTGCGCCAAGGCGAGGTGCGCTACCGCGCAGCGGGATTGATCGGCGCGACCGGCATGCTGGTCGCACCGGTTGGCGTGTTTCTGGCCGGGCACATCCCAAACCGCCCGCTGCTGGGCACTTTTGCCCTGGTGTTGATCTACAGCGCCTGGCGCATGCTGCGCACTGCGTCGCTATCCGGAGCGGCGGCGGTCGCGGTGCCCTGTCAAGTGAGTCCGACTGATCGACGCCTGACCTGGACACTGCCATGCGCCCGCGCGTTGGCAGGTACTGGACTGATCTCCGGATTGATGAGTGGCTTGCTAGGAGTTGGGGGTGGCTTTGTCATCATCCCGGCGCTGACACGTTACACCGACATCAATCCGCGCAGCATTCAAGTCACTTCGTTGGCAGTGATTGCGCTTGTGTCTTTTAGCGGCGTGACAGCAGCAGCAGTGCAGGGCTCAATGCCTTGGAAAATTGCAGCCCCATTTGCGCTCGGTGCGGTCATGGCTTTACTGGTAGGTCGGCAAATGGCACGCCAGTTGCACCCCAAGCGCCTGCAACAGGCATTTGCATGGTTCACCTTGGCAGTAGCTGCGTTGATCTTGGCCCGGGTTGCAGGATGGATGACGATTTGACTGTTTAGGGGCTGGATATCGACGCCAACTTGCGTTTAAATAGCCCGGTCAACAAGAGCGCGCCAAAGGGAATGAATGCAGCCAATGTCAACCGCATGACCTCTTTGGCGGTGAACAAGCCGACCTTGCTCGCCCGCATCACCATGACCAGATAGACCAAAAAAGCACCGCCATGCAGCGGCCCCATCATGGAGACAAACTCGGGCATGCCCGCAAATCGCTTCATCGGCACCGCTAGGCAAACCAATAAAATCAGCGTGGCACCCTCCGCTAGTGAGGTCCAGCGAAGACGGCGCAGCAACAATATAGATGAATTCACAGTGGGGTTCTTCATTCTTTTGGAGCCTTACCAGCCGCCTTCTCGTTTGCATCCAGCCCGCCCTTGGCCTTCCACTCCGTAAAACCGCCCTGCAAAATACGCACGTTGTCCCACCCCGCCACCCGCAGAGCAAAGCCGGCCTGGGCTGACAGGGAACCGGTATTACAGTAGATCAATACTGGTTTGCTTTTAGGGATCTGGCTGCTTTTGGCCAGCACCTGGCGCCACTCAATGTTGATGGCGCCGGGGATGTGCTGAATGTTGAACTGAACCGCGTCACGAGCATCAATCAACACCATCTTCGCGTATTCCGCCCGGGGAATTTGCTCAGGGAAAATTGTGGCTCCACCATAGTCCACAAAATCAAGATAACCGGCCATTTCGTCCATGGCGATGGCCTTGTTGTCGGCCCGCACCGGAGCGCCCAGCAGCACACTAAAGCCTAGCCCCAGACACAGCGATGCTCGGGAAACCGCATATTTCATCTTCTCTCCAGTTGTTTGCAACATCATATAAGCCAAAACACATGTATTCAAGCACTGACTTTCCCTGTGATCTTGCGCAGTACCAACCGCCATATCTGGCAGCTAGCACTGCCATATTTGACTAACCTGCCGCCATTTTGCAAAGCGAACCCTAAAAATAGTCAGTAAGTCTTTGATATTTAACAGTTTTCAATCAAATATAAGCTGGCACGGATATTGATAGTTAAATCAAGTCGGGGTAACAGGCTCGCGTATTTCCGTCAGAGCGAACAGACCCCGGTTAAAAGACAAATGAGGACGACAACTTCATGGACATGATTGGTCTTTATCCGACCTGGTTTGAACCTGGCGTAGGCAGTGGCTGGATCGTGGGGCTGATAGCCACCATCCACGTACTTTTCTCGCACACATCGGTCGGTGCCGCAATATTTTTCGCCTACTTGGCCAACTATGCCCACCATAACCAGCGACCCGACCTTCTGGATTTTATCCGGCGCTATGGGCTTTTTTTGCTGGTGTTCAGCTACGTGCTGGGCTCCATCACCGGGCCCGGTATCTGGTACTCCACTACAGTGGCAAGTCCGCGCGGCATCTCGGCGCTAATTCACAATTTTGTCTGGATGTGGGCGACTGAGTGGGTGTTTTTTGTGATCGAGGTGGTTGGCGTGTACATGCTGGTGTACCTGGCAAACAAGCTCGATGGAAAGACCTACCTGAAGCTGTCCTTCATCTTTGGTCTGACCTCTTACACCACCATGCTGGCCATCATCGGCATCCTGTCGTTCATGATGTGGCCGGGCAAGCAAGCCTGGTATGCGCAGGGTGGTTTTCTCAACGCCTTTTACGGCCCCAACACTTTTGCGCAACTGGGAATGCGCACCGCCTTCATGTTCACCATGACGGCGGTAGTAGGTGGCATCGTGGCTGCGCGCTTCGAGGATGCCGCGTTCAAGAAAGAAGTGGCCAGCAAGCTGGCGTGGCTGGGCATAGGCTCTGCCGTGGCGGGTGCGGCCATGTTCCAGTGGTATTTGTCCACCCTGCCCGAGACCGCCGCGCTAGTGATGCAAAACCGACTGCCGGGCTGGTTCAAGCCCGGCGTGCTGGGCATTTTGGCCGGTACCGTGGCGTACTTTGCCATGACGCTGGTGCAGCCGCGCACGTTGGTGTCTGGCGGTGCAGCGGTCATGACCGTGGCTATGCTGGTGTTTGGCCTGTGGCCCGAAGAAGTGGCGCGCGAGTCCATGCGCAAGCCCTGGGTGGCTGGGCAGTATGTGTACTCCAACCAAGTGATTGGCCGTGACGTGCCGGGCATGGGCATCAAGTCAGAGATCCCCCTGCTGGAAGCGCATGGCTTCATGAAAACCCAGGTATTCATGCCCGAGCACCTGCGAACCATTACCGATGGTAACCGGCTGGAGGCGGGTCGCGTGCTGGCTCTCACCACCTGTTCCAACTGCCATTCGCTGAGCAACACCGGCATTCGGCCCTTGAAAAACTATTTCACGCCGGAGAACACTGTGAACGACACCGCCGCATATTTGCAAGCGGCCCTGAGCACCGGTAACACCCTGTACATGCCCCAGATTCCCCTGAAAGACGATGAAGCACTGGCCTTGGCCACCTTCATTGCCACGCTGCAGGGTCCTGTCAACCCTGCCATGGCGGTTGCCCAAACGCTTAAAAAGGATCCTGCCCAATGACCCCCGACATGCTCCATGCGCTGCGTGACCCCGCCGGCGTGCCTTCGCATCCCCTGGTTTTTTTGGTTCTGGGTGTACTTACTTTTGCGCTGCATATGGCTGCGGTCAACGTCATGTTGGGCACCGGTGCGCTTACCTTGCGCGGTGCCTTCAGCCCCAGTGCGCATTGGCGTCGTCTGGCGGTGGCGATGCTGACCACCTCCAAAATTGCGGTGTCGGTGGCCATCGTATTGGGCGTGGCGCCGCTCTTGTTTGTGCAGGTGGTGTACGACCCGTTTTGGTACACGTCGAATGTGCTGTCGGCCTGGTGGGTGATGGGCTTTATTGCGCTGCTGATTGCAGGCTACATCGCGCTCTACGTTTTTTACTGGAAAAACCACGATATCGAAACCGAAGGCGCCAAGGGTGGCGTGTGGCTGGTGCTGTCGTTGGCGTTGCTGCTGGCGGTCGGCTTTATTGTGCACAGCCTGACCAACCAGATGCTGTTTCCGGAAAACTGGATGGGTTGGTACGCCCCGCAAGGCGTGGTCAAACCCGATGGGCATAGCCTGCACTACTGGAACTTGCCGCGCTTTGGTTTCTTCATCGCCCTATCGGCCCCGGTCACAGGAGCCTGGCTATATGCCTACCGCCGATATTTGCAGGCCACCGCGCAACCCGATGCTACTTACCTCGCATGGTTGCTCCCTTTGGCGAAAAAGCTGATGCTGGTCGGCGGAGTGGTGGCTGTGCTGTTGGGAGTGGTGTGGATGAGCACGTTGCCCGAAAAAATGGCCTGGTTTGCCTTGTCACCCATGGCCCTGATCGCCCTGCTGGCGCTCCTGGGCACGGTGGCGCTGCCGCTCATTCTCAAGGACCGCATCAACCAGGGCCTGTGGGGCTACGCGGTGTTTGGCATGGGTGCAGTAGCCTTGATTGTGGTGGGCGCGGCGCGCGAAGTGCTGCGCTATGTGACGCTGGCCGGCACCCACGGCTACGACGCGCTGGACTACCGCATCAACATGGATTGGTACAGCACCGCGCTGTTTTTCACCACCTTTGGTGTGCTGGGCTCGGTGGTGCTGGGCTACCTGCTAACGGTCGCTTGGCAAGCCGGCCAGACGCAGGGCACCTACAGCCCCAGCCCGGCGCTGAACCGGTTGGGCAATCTGGCCATTGGGCTGCTGGGCCTGTGGATAGTGACGTATTTTGGCGTCGGCTTCTTTGTGTGGTCACGTTAACCCGAGCGGCTCACCATGAACCTTAATTTCAACAAAACCCTGAACCCATTTGCGCGGGGTGCGCTACTGGCTTTCTTTGCGTTCGGGTTGGCACTGCTATCTTATGCCGCCGCCGAATCTGCATCAAAAGTGCATCCGGCCCTTACCAGTAATGCGCAAGCAGCTACTAATTCAGTAGCAATCTCTGGCGAACTGATGGCGCACACCTGCGCAGCTTGCCACGGCACGCTGGGGCGACTGGGCGATGAATCCTTCATGCCGCTGGCCGGCATGCCGCTGCGCCAATTCACCACCAGCATGGTGGATTTTCGGGAGGGCAAACGCCCTGCCACGCTCATGGGCCATGTGGCTCAGGGTTTTAACGATGCCGAAATTCGGGCTATGGGTGAATTTTTCTCAGCAGTCAAACCATTGGGGGGCCAGCCATGAATACCGTGAACCTGTCACGCCGGCAATGGCTGTCATCCTCTGCAGGGTTGCTATCAGCGGCTGCACTGCCGGTGTGGGCACAAGCCCCGGCCAAATCTAGCCCAGCGCACATCGTGATCGTCGGTGGCGGCGTGGGCGGCGCCACTGCGGCCAAGTACCTCAAACTGTTCGACCCGACAGTCAGAGTCACCATCATCGAGAAGAACCGAACCTACATCAAGCCCTACGGATCCAGCGAGGTGCTTAACCAGCACGCCAGCATGGACGACCTCAAGGTCAGCTACGACACCTTGCGCACGCAATACGGCGTCAACTTTGTGTTTGACACCGTCACTGGCTTTGACCCCCAAGCGCGCACCGTCAGCACCGCAGGCCGGCAAAAAATTGCCTACGACCGCCTGATTGTGTCGCCCGGCATTCAGTTGATGTACAGCGCCTACGCCGGGTACAGCGAGCAGGCGGCCAACACCGCCGTGCCCTCGAGCTGGATTCCCGGCGCCCAAACAGCGCTGCTGGCCAAACAACTGCAAGGCATGCGCCAGGGTGGCACCTTTGTGCTGGCCGCGCCACCCAACCCTTACCGCTGCCCACCCGGCCCCTATGAGCGTGCGGCACTCATGACCGAGTGGTTTGGCAAGCACAACCCCACGGCCAAGGTCATCATCGTCGACCCCAAAGACAGCTTTGTCACCGATGAGACCATGATGCTGGGTTGGAACCGGCTCTACAACTTCAACCTGCCGGATGACTACGTCAAAAAGATGCAGGACAAGGTTGAACTCAAGCAGCATGCCGGTACCACCATGTTGAGCTGGGTCCGCGGCAAGGACGGCGGGCGTACGCTCAAGATTGACGCGAAAAAGATGACTATCGAGACCGAGGCCGAGGTCATCAAGGCCGACGTCATCAACGTCATTCCTCCCATGAAAGCTGGACAAATCGCCATGACGCTGGGCTTGGCTGACGCCAGTGGCTGGTGCCCAGTGAACCGGCGCAACTTTGCATCCACCGTTCAGCCCCATGTGCATGTGATTGGCGATGCCAGCATCGCCGATGCCATGCCCAAAAGCGGCTTTTCGGCCAACAACCAGGCCAAGGTGGTGGCCCGTGCCATTTTGGAAGAGCTGGCCGGCCGTGCCGCACCCGAGCCATTGTGGGAGAACACCTGCTACGCCCTGGCAGGAAAGGACTACGGCTTGTTTGTGGCTGATGTGTTCAAGATCATCGACGGCAAGATTGGTCGAATCAACACAAAAGCCCGCTATTTACCGCTCAATGCCACGCCTGCGCAGATCAAGCTCGGGGCGCGCTACCAGCAAGCCTGGCTGCGCACCTTTACGCAAGACTGCTTCGCCTGATGAGTGCCACCACCATGAACATTGCTCACCTCACTTCCCGGCTGTCCTCGCTGGCGGCTGTCAGCCTGCTGGCCGTCTGGACTTGTAGCGCCAGCGCAGCGCCACCCGCACCGGCGGCGTCCCAGACCGCATCGTTATTGCAGGCCAGCCATACACCCCAAGCTGATGCCAAAGCCTGGACTCCAGCCACCTTGCGCCAGACGCTGGCCAGCCTGCCCATGGGTAATGCTACACAGGGCCAAAAAGTACAGGAGCAACTGTTTTGCGCCTCATGCCATGGCACCAAAGGCGTGGCCCCCACGCAAAACTGGCCACACCTGGCCGGACAAAAGGCGGCCTACACCGCCAAGATGCTGCTGGACTACCAAAGCGGCCTGCGCCGCGAAGGAAAGCGCGCTGAGCTGATGTATGACATAGCCGTGATGATGTCGCCGCAACAAATAGCCGACGTGTCTGCGTTCTATGCGCGGCAAGCCGCACCGCAAGACGATGGCACACCCCGGCCCAGCCCGCAAAAAGCAGTCACAGATTTTGACGCCGCCCAACTGGTACGTAAGGGTGACCCGGCGCGCCTGCTGACCCCGTGTGCCAGTTGCCACGGCGTGGTGGGCCAGGGTGGTAACCGCGAAGCCTCTGCCTTGGCGGGGCAAAACCCCCTGTACTTTGTGCGCACCTTGCTGGATTACCAAAGCGGCTTGCGCGCCAACGACAGCGCCAAAGGCATGAGCACCTTCGCCAAAAAACTCACCCGCACCGAAATCGAAGCCCTGGCCACCTACTATGCCGACCTGCCCGCGTTCAAACTGGTCAAGCCAAGGTAGCCAACCAATCAAAGTGCCGCCCCCTTCACTGCATCCTATTTTCCGTTCTCCGTTTTTTCACCCTAACTTTCAGGACTTTCCATGATCAAAAAATCTGCCCTAACTTTCGCCCTGCTCGCTTCTTTCTGCTTCTCAGCGCATGCCGCTGATCCGGTGGAACTGCTGATCACCATTGACAGCGCCATCCCCATGAGCCAAGGCGCTGCCTTGGTGCTGGCCGGCCAGGCGCTGGAGCAAAAAGCAAAAGTGCGCGTGCTGCTGTGCGGCGCGGGCGGCGACATTGCCGCCGTCGGCCAGACAAGTGAAACGCTCAAGCCCCGCAACGTCACACCGCAGCAAATGCTGCAAGGCGTGATCAAGGCCGGCGCCCAGGTTGAAGTGTGTGCACTGTACCTGCCCAACACCGGCAAAAAACCCACCGACCTGATTGATGGCGTGACGCCCGCCAAGCCCGCTGACGTGGCGGCTTATTTCCTGAAACCCAACGTACGTACCCTGTCGTTCTAAGTCCCGGCAAACAACACCCGCTCACCCACCCCATTCAAGGACGGCCTTATGACGCACCACCCCACACCGCTCAAGTTCCTGATGCCAGGCTGGTTCGTCATCGTCATGGGCCTGAGCGGGCTGACGCTGGCCTGGCACAACGCCGCACCGCTGCTGGGAAAGCTCGCCGTGGCAGTGGCGCAAGGGCTGGGCTTGCTGACCGCAGGGGTGGCACTGGTGCTGGCGGCACTTTCCATTTTGCGCTGGCTTCGTTACCCGCAGGCCGTGAACGAAGACCTGATGCACCCGGTGCGCCATGTGTTTGTAGCGGCCATGCCGATTTCTTTGATTTTGCTGGCCACCGTGGCTACGGCCTTGAGTGGGCCTAGTCGCCCCGCCCTGGCCCTGTGGATTCTGGGTTCAGCATGGCAGTTTGGGGTAACGGCTTGGGTGCTTTCGCGCTGGCTGGCGTTGCCACCGGTGGTTCCTGCGGCCAACCAGGCGCTGTGGCCGTCCATCACGCCGGCGCTGCTGATACCAGTAGTGGGCAATGTGGTGGCCCCGTTGGCTGGCGTATCCCTGGGGCTCCCAGCTTGGTCGGCGGCCCAGCTGGGCGTGGGTCTGCTACTGTGGCCCGTGGTGCTGACGTTAATGGTGGTGCGCGTTAGTGTGGCTGGCGTGTGGCCTGCGCGCTTGTTACCCACGACTTTCATCACCATTGCGCCACCCGCCGTGATTGGCCTGAGCCTGCTACAGCTGGGAGCGCCCGTCATGCTGGCATGGATGGCCTGGGGCATGGCACTGATTTTTATATTTTTGTCGGCACGGGTCATTCGTCCTATGCTGATGCACCCGTTTAGTCCGACTTTTTGGGCCTTATCTTTTCCACTGGCGGCCTTCAGCGCGCTCACCCTGCAACTGGCACTTCACGCCCCCATGCCTTTTCAGGCACTGGCTTTAACGGTACTACCACTGGTCTCTGTGCTTATCGCAGTATTGCTGTGGGCCACACTCCAAGGCTTGCGCCGGGGCAGCCTACTGGCGCCAGACCCCGGACCGGCACCCCAGGCATCCGCCAGCACGACAGTCGCCGCTTAGCCTTGAAGCTGGCCAGGCTTAGCAAAGCGCCTGATGGTCAAGACAATGAGCAAAATCCGCGCTGGCGATCAAGAATATGGATGAAAAAGGCCGCTAAGCCCCGCAGGATATGCGCAAGCAGCTATAAACTTTATAGCAATCGGAGCTCCGCCACCCGCTCACCAATGGCCAGCGCGCTGGTCAGGCCGGGCGACTCAATGCCAAACAGGTTGACTAGGCCGGGCACACCATGCTCGCCAGGGCCCTGAATACAGAAATCCCGGGCGGCTTCATGCGGTCCGTTGATCTTGGGCCGCATCCCCGCGTAGGCGGGAAGCAGCGCACCATCGGGCAAGCCGGGCCAGTACTTGCGCACCTCGGCGTAGAAGGCATCCCCCCGTTCGGGCTGCACTTGCAGGTCTTCAGGGTCATCCACCCACTGCACATCGGGCCCAAACTTGGCTTGCCCCCCTAAGTCCAGCGTCAGGTGCACCCCCAGGCCAGCCGCTTCGGGCACGGGGTAAATCAGGCGAGAAAATGGTGCACGCCCGGCCAGGGTGAAATAGTTGCCCTTGGCGTAATGGGGCGTTGGCACATGGTGCGCAGCCAGACCGGCAAACCGAGCGGCCAAGGCCGGGGCGTGCGAGCCCGCGGCATTCACCACCGTTTTGGCGGCTAAACGGGTGCCGTCATTCGCTATCAATTCAATAGCTGCTTGCGCACATTCTGCATGCTCCAGCGCCGTATTTAGCACCAAAATCCCGCCTGCATTCTCCACGTCACCCAAGAGCGACAGCATCAGGCCATGGCTGTCCACAATGCCGGTAGATGGCGAATGCAGCGCGGCCAGGCATTGCAAGGCAGGCTCCCACTCGCGGGCCTGTGCGCCATCCATCAGTGCCAGATCGGTCGCACCATTGGCAATGGCGCGGGTGCGGATGGATTGCAGTTGCGCCACCTGCGCCTGGGTGGTCGCCACAATGAGCTTGCCACAGGCCCGGTGGGCCACGCCGCGCTGTTGGCAGTAGTCATACAGCAGGGCTTTGCCGCGCACACACAGGCTGGCTTTCAGCGAACCATGCGGGTAGTAAATACCGGCGTGGATGACCTCGCTGTTGCGCGCACTGGTTTGGGTGCCTATGGCGTTGCAGGCTTCCAGCACCAGCACATCGCGCCCGGCCAAGGCCAAAGCACGCGCCACGGCCAGGCCCACCACGCCCGCGCCAATGACAACGCAGTCAACTTGCTCGGCCAAGCTCACTGCACTTCCAGCGCCGTACCGTCTGTGGGCTCCACCGGCTTGCGCTCGGGCGGCACGGCCAAGTACGCCTTGGCATCCTCCGGGCGCAAGCCAAAGGTCAGGCTCACCGGCTCAGTGCTGGACTGGCTGTAGGCATAGCCGGTTGCATCGCTGATCAGGCTGAAATACAGGGTGATGGCCGTACCTTCGTTGCAGCGCAGGTCCATCTCACCAGCGGCCGTGCTGGTGAACCGCAAGCGGCCCATGCAGCTTGCAATGGGCGTGTACCCCAACAGCGTGGTACTGCGTTGGGTGGTGTTGAGCACCACGGATCCTGTGCGGTCTGGCACCAGCGTGACCACCCCTTGCATCATCTGCCCTTTGACAATCGCCATGGCCGGCACATTGGTGGCAAACAGGGCCGTACCGGTCTCGGTCATCCGGGCACAGCCCGCCAAGGCCAGGCATACGCCAGCGCATGCAAGCCAGGCAGGCATCCTTTTTTGCAGTCTCATGGTCAAAACCCTTCCAGTGTTCGGCATATTGCCGGTGTACCATCTTAGCCAAATAGCAAGTGGAGCAGCTCTGTGACATCTTACGTATTCACCCCCTCCGGCTCTGGCACCTCAAGCAAGCTGTGGCTGCGCATTGCACTCAGCGCGGTGGCAACCGTCGTACTGGCCGGGTCTGCCTTTTTGGCCGGCCCACGCAATGAATTTGGAGCCAATATGCCCGCTGCACGGCCTTCACCCCCCGAAAACATTGCCCTGCTGGATGACTGGGTCAAGGCCAGCGAAGCCGCCTACCCCGACATCAAACCCGGCAACGCCAAGGGCATTGTCTGGAACTCCAGCACCAAGCAGCGCACGCCGTGGGCGGTGGTGTACATCCACGGCTTTTCTGCCAGCCGACTGGAAACCGCTCCGGTCACCGACCTGGTGGCCAAGGCTTTGGGCGCCAACGCCTTCCATACCCGGCTGTCCGGGCATGGCCGCACGGGTGCTGCCATGGGTGAGGCCACTGCCCAGGACTGGATGGCCGACTCCATTGAGGCGGTGCGCATCGGGCAAACCTTGGGGGAGCGCGTACTGGTCATCAGTTGCTCCACCGGCTCCACGCTGGCGACTTGGCTGGCGCAGACCCCTGAAGGCAGCCAAGTGGCAGCCCATGTATTTATCTCGCCCAACTTCGGCCCCAAAGACAAACGCTCCGAGCTGATCAATGGGCACTGGGGCCAGAAAATTGCATTGGCCCTGCAGGGTGAAACCCGGGGCTGGACGCCGGACACCCCCGTTGAGGCCAACGCCTGGACCTCGCGCTATCCCACGCGAGCCCTGTTCCCCATGATGGCGATGGTCAAAAATGTGCGGGAGAGCGATTTATCGGTGTTCCAGACACCCGTGCTGGTGCTCTACAGCGAGAAGGATGAAACCGTCGACCCGATTGAGACGCAGGCCGCATTCACCCGCATTGGGGCACCCCTGAAAGCGATGGAGACCGTGACCTACAGCAAAAGCAAAGGGCAGCATGTGCTGGCTGGCGCAATCAAGGACCCAGCGGCCGTGGCCCCGATGGTCGAATCCATTGTGCAGTGGGCCCAATCCCTGCCCAACATGAAGCGCTGACCCATGAACAACGACGAAACCACGCCCGACATGGACAAAGTTGCCCGCTTGCCGCTGCGGGCCATTGGCCTGCGCACCGGCATGGCACTGCAAACCCGCCGCCTGGTGGAGGGCACCAGCAAAAAGGAGTCCCAATTCTTCGGTGCCATTGAGGGCAAGGGCGTGATGGTTGGCCCCCTGGGCTCCGACGGCGTCGAAACCGGCCTGACCGAGGGTGAGATATGCGTGGTGCGGGGCTTTACCGGCCAGTACGAGTTCTCGTTTTTAAGCAAGGTGCTGCAGACCTTTGAAAAACCCTTTGTCTATGCGCTGCTGGCCTACCCGGCCCAGGTCGATGCACGGCTGGTGCGCCGCTCCATGCGCACCAAGCAAACCTGGCCCACCACGGTGCAGGGTTCGGTGGAGACGGAGCTGGAAGTTGCAATGGTCGATGTCAGCCTTGCCGGAATCATGGTGAAAGCACCCTCTTCGCTAGGAATCATCGGTGACACCGTACGGATCACGGTGCAGGTATCCATGGACGGCAGCCCCATAACGCTGCGTGTGGATGGCCGCATTTGCCATAACAACAAGGCCCCCACCGAGGACGCATTCTTCATTGGCCTGTCGTTCAAAGGCCTCACACAACAAGACACTTTGTTGCTGCATTACATGACGCAAGCGCAGTAGTCTTACTGTGGCGCCCCAAAATAGTAGCCCTGCCCAGCATCCACTTCGACGCGGGCCAACACCGCCAGTTGCTCTGCCCGCTCCACCTGCTGCGCTATCACCAGCACATCCAGTGAATGGGCCAGCTTCACAAACGACTGCAGCATCTCGCTGGCCGACTCCACGGCCTCGATCTCTTCCATCAGCGCGCCGGTCAGTTTGACGTAGTCAGGCAACAACTCGCGCAGTAAATTCAGGGCTTTGGGGTCGAGCCCAAAGTGGTCAATACCGAACTTGCCGCCATGGCCACGCACCAGATCACGCACCCGCATGGCCGCCGGAATATTGCGCAAGGCACCAAACTCCGACACCTCGATCGCCAGCCTGCGCCCGCCCTCCCCCAACGTATGCAATCGGCCAACAAACCAGTCCATGAAGTCCGTGTCCACCATGCTTTGGGGAGACAGGTTAATGGCCACCACCTCCTGGGTTGCACTGTGGTCTTTCAGGAACTCAAGGGCAAGCGTCACCATGGCCCGGTCAATCTCGGGCATCAGGCGGTGGCGCGACGCCATTGGCATGAAATTGGATGCCGGCACCAGTGCCCCCTGCGCATCCACCAAGCGCGCCATGCACTCGCCCTGCAACACGGTGCTGGGCACGTTCAGGCTCAGCACCGGTTGGCGCAGCAGGCGCCAACGGTTCTCCACCAGGGCAGTTTGGATTAGCGTGCGCCAGCCGTGCGAGCCCAGCGAGGTGTTTTCATCCGGGCTATCAGGCAGCACCACAAACCCGTTGCGGTCGGACTGCCGTGCCGACTCCACCGCCAAGTCAGCCCTGGCATACACATCCGAGCGCATGTCTTGCTGGCGGAAATAGGCTGCGCCGATATTGATGGCGACCATTGCGGTCGGAGCCTCATCGCCCAGCTGCGCGAAGATACGACGGCGCAACTCCGCCGCCAACTCGGCTACCTGAGGGTGCGTGACATCGGCCAACACAAAGCTGAAACTGAACTCATTGCTACGCGCCAAAATCACCACTGGCAGTTCGGCAAACACGCTGCGCGCGGTGTCGGCTACCGTGCGCATGATGTGCTCCCCGGCAGCAAAACCTTGCGCTCGGTTCAGCAAACGCATGTCGTCCAACTCTAGGGCCACCACCGCGCCCAGAGCAAACTGGTAATCGCCCTGCAGCAACTCGGCCAAGCGCAACTGAAAGCCACGCCGGTTCACCAGCCCGGTTAAATCGTCCTCATAAGCCTGCTTGTGCAGCTCCCGCGCCTTGGCGGTCTCGGCGTCCAGCATCTCGCCCACCCGGCGCGACATCTGGTTCATGGCCGTCACCACGCGGGCCAACTCCGGTGCCCGGGGGCGCTGCGTGATTTGCTCAAACCGCTTCGCCTGCACATCAATGGCGGTCTTTTCAATGGCGCGCAAGGGCTTCAGAATGAAGTGCAACACCGCCATCACCAAGGCCAGTGCGCCAAAGTAAATGGCCAGCAACCAGGTCGACAGCTCCACCGACGTCTGCCACAGGTGCTGGTAGGCAAAGGTGGGCTGGCTCACCACCAGCACCTTACCCAACTGGCGCCAGCCCGAGCCCACAAACGCCTCACCCGCCGGGGTGTCTATCGGGAAGCGGGCCACAAACCAGTTGGGCACGCCTTTGATCTTTTCAGGGAGAACGCGGTGCACCAAGGGCTTGCGGTCCGGGCCCAGCACATCAATGCTTTTGAAGTAACCCCGGTCAAAGACACTAGCCACCTGCGCCTCGGCCAGCACCAAGTCACCCCGGCCAATCGACTGACCCACGGTGACCGACATAGCAGTCGCCGACTCCTGCGCATGCGAGGCCAGCTGCTGCTCCAGATACTGGCGCGTTCCAGACACCGAAACCACCAAAATTACCGCCAACACGGCCAGAAAAAGCACCGAGATCACGCCCAGCAACTGGTTACGCAGCGTCATGATCGCCCCCCTTTATTTGTGTACGGCGCGAGCGCGCAGACGGCAGTGCCTGCGCAATCCAGCCCATCGCCAAAATGACCACCATGGTCAGCGCGTTGGCCGGAATCTGCAAATTGAAATCCACCGTGCTGTGTACCAGCAGGCCCACAATGGCCATCGCCACCCCAAACCCGATGCCCCACGGCAGGCTGGACTTGCGCCGCGCCAATACTTTCAAAACCGTTGCCAGCGTCAGCGCCGCCAGCCCACCCAGCAGGCTTAAGCCAACCAGACCATAGTCGGTGGCGATCTCCACAAAATCGTTGTGCGTGTGGTCCACATAGGCATAGCCATACTGCGGTGTGCGGTAGCTCAGAAACACGTTGTAAAAACTGCCCCCGCCGGTCCCCACCAGCGGGAAGTCCCGCACGATGGCCAGGGCGGTACGCGCCGCCTCGGTGCGCGCTTCTATTGACTCCGACTTGCCGCCATCGGCCACCGATATCTCGGTCTCCTGAATGCGCTCCACCACCTTCTCCAACCCCACCCAGGTGCCCACCACCAGCACATCAATGATCACCAGGCTGGCAATCAGGGCGATGGTTTGCGGCGCCGTCTTGCGGGCCAGCACAATGGCCGCCAGGCCCACCACCAGCAAGGCGGTAAAGAACGCCGCATTGCCCATGCGTGAGCGCGTCAGCACCAGTGCAATCACCATCACCACCAGCAGCAGGCGCAAGCGCATCTTGGGGCTCAGGACAAACGCAATGGCCGCCACCACCCGTGCGCGCCAATTGGCATGACGCACTTTGTGCGAGCCCAAACGGGCCAGCATCAGCCCCACCCCCACCGACAGGCACAGGCACAGATAACCCGCCATGCTGTTGTGGTAGACGAACGCGCCAATCATGCGCACATGGGACACCTGGACAAAGAAGATGCGGTAACCCGCGCTCATGGAGAACAGCACCGCCCCCAGCACCGCCTGCAGCACACCGCTCCAGACCAGCACCTGGGCCAGCCGGTCCAGCCGGTGCGCGCTGCGCACGGTAAGCAGCGCCAGCAAAAACACCACGAAATACACCAACGCCAGTGACGCCATGGTGCGCGACTGAAACACATCCAGCGAAAGCGCCATCATGTCCGCAGGCGCCTGTGCCGCAGCGGCCATGGGCGACACAGCCGCCACCCAGGAGGCTGGCAAGTAGCACGTTTGCGCCCACGACAGCAGCACCATGCCCGCCAGCAAGCCCAAGGGCCAGCGAAACGGCGCCAACCGATCCAGCGCCGCATCCGCCTGCTGGCGCCATGCGAACACTGCGCCTGCCAGCAGCAGCAGCGCCACGACCAGCAGCACGCCAATCGCCCAAGTTCGGTTACTCCCCAACGGCAGGGGCGCCCAAGCCAACAACGCAAGCAGACCGGCAAAGACCCACCGGTCATTTACAGCCCGCACGTCTCCCAAAGCTGGTGTATTTACCATCATCAAAAAACCCCAATGATTGATTGGATTCTTACCCGCAAAGAAAAATGGCAGCTCAACGCTGCCATTTTTATAGGTAAGAACCTGAGCGCAAATTAGCTACCGCTAACGCTGCTCTTGCCGCCGCCACCCACGGTGGATGCGCGGGACTGGCCAAAACTGTTGTTGTTAGCGCCATTGAAGCCGTTGCCAGGATTGTTGTTTGCATTTTGGTTGCCGCCAGCCGCCGTAGGTGGCAACAAAGCACCGGCGTCAAAACCAGCGCCAACCATGGCGGAAAACACGGCTGCTGATGGCTTACCAGCAGCTACCAGCGATGCCTGAATCACGGAAGGCGAAACACCTGCAGTTTTTGCTGCAGCAGCAATCACGTCGGCAGACTCACCAGCGGCAACCCGCTGAGCGACTTCGGCATTGATTTGAACTGTGGTCATGCCAGCCTGAAAGGCGAAAGCAGATGCACTGGCGACCAACACTGTGGCCATGGTGATGAATTTTTTCATATTTATATCCCCCTGAATGGATTGATGACCGTTAAATGTACCACCCCACCTGTCAATACCTGCTTACAAGGTAGGGAAAATACCCAGTTGGATCAAGTTAGGTCCATAAAACAACGCCCAACGTCGTCAACTACCCCATTCGCTTCCAGTCTGCATCGGGCAAGTCGGCCATGTCTTTGGCAGCGGCCTGGCCCGGATTCCACACCATCCACTGGTCAAATCCCGTGGCGGTCAACTGCAGGGTGTGCTTGCCTGTGTGCAGCGTGCGCGGGGGGGCACGCGTCATAAAGGCGTTCAAACGGCTCGCTCGTCCAGCACAGCTGGCCTGGCTCCTCGCAGCGCACCGCACCGCAGGGTTGTAGCGGTCTTGCACCGCCAGACCGCCCCCACTACATTGACCGAAGGATTGCACCACGGTGGCCAGCTGCTACCGTCAGGACTGTCTTGATGATTGGGTCCACTTCAGCAATTTTTTGGACCTACCGCAGCAAGGCGTCAAATCTACAACTAAGTGCATTCTGAGGTTGGAATCCAAACGTTTTGGTGGCTCTTTTTTGGAAAGCTAGCTTGACATTTAACAGACTGGTCTGTTTACTGGTCTAATCTACTTTTTGGAGTCAGTTATGAATATCGAAATGGGGTCATACCAAGCCAAGACAAAGCTGCCAGAGTTGTTGCGCGGCGTCCAGGGTGGAAATCGCTACACCATAACCCTACGGGGTCAGGCGGTCGCTGATCTGATTCCTGCGCAGGGCAATAAAATCGCGGACGCAACCTTAGCGGTGGATGAAATGCGCTCTTTTATGCTTTCGCGCAAGCAGCCGATTTCAAGCGTTGATCTCAAGACACTCATCAACGAGGGGCGGGCATGAAATTTGTCTTGGACGCCTCTGTTGCGTTGCTCTGGCTTGTTCCGCAAACCAATCCCTCGGGGATTGGTTATGCCGATGCAATCCTGACTGCCATGAAGGAGTCGCAGGCCGTTGTCCCATCTTTGTTTGCCTTGGAAATCGCTAACGTAGTCGCCAAAGTTGAGTCCAAGGGCGTTGCAACGGAAGCCGACTCACAACGATTCATCTCACTTCTTGGGCAACTCAACATTGCGACTGACCAAGCAACCATGACGCATGCCTTGGGTGATACGCTGAACCTAGCTAGGCGCTATAAGCTCTCGGCTTACGACGCCGCCTACTTGGAGCTAGCTCTGCGTGCAGGCCTCTCTATTTCAACGCTGGATGCAGACCTTGCAAAGGCAGCGACCTCTGCCGGCGTACCAATTTTCGGAATGCATTAATGTTGAGGACAACAGACGTGCGATGCGCGGAGGCGTGATGTGCGCATCACTCAAGCGGCCACGCACCTCAGAGGGCACGAAGTTAGTGCCAAATATGCCCGTGGCCCGCATGGGGAATGCGCAAGCAGCTACTAAAAGCGTAGCAACTTCAAGCGCACCGCAGCCCATGCCAAACCCAGGGCCAGGGCGGCGGCCCACACCCGCGCCAGCGGCTGGGCCAAGGGCGGCAAGCGCGCTACACAGGCCAAGCCCGCAAACACCAAAAAATGCGCCACCTTGCTCAGCTGCCACGGCATTTGGGTCACGCGAAAGGCCTCGTCCCGCCAGGCACCGGGCATTTGGGTGCCCAACAACGGCAATGCCAACTCGCCATTGCGTTATGCATCAGGGAACTATCTCGACTGACGCCAATCCTTGGATCAAAAGCGACTCAACAATCACATCCCGATTCTCAATCAGTACTTTCAAGGTGGCCGCACGAGATTGATTCAAAGTCTTAAGACGAATCACCTTTGGTGGCTGCCCCCAAACCAAGGACAACTCTTGAAAGTCAGCGTCTCTGGTCAAAATGACAAAATCATCGTCCCGTGCCTTTTGCCACACCTCTTTGTCAGTAGCAGACTCCATCCCCAACAAAACCACCTGGTTGCTGCCTGGGTAATCGTGCTGTAAAAACGGCACAAGTCGCCGCGACAAATTCTCATCCAACAGCAGCTTCATTGCACCTTCAACGAGTAGACCTGATGCTCCCGGTCTGCAGCATAGGACAGCACAGCCAAAATATCTTCAACAGTCAACTCCGGGAAGTCATCTTGAATTTCTTGTTGGCTCATTCCGCTAGACAGCATCGACAAAACGTCATAAACAGTGATGCGCAGGCCACGAATACATGGTCTGCCACCGCGTTTTCCGGGCTCTAACGTGATTCTGTTCATTTGAAGCTCCTTGGTAACTCACTCGATCAAGTATCGTAACTCGCCCACCCCAACCACGCCAGCACCGCATCGCGACCCAGGCGGGTTAGAGTGAATCGATGCCAGTCAGCTCAGGTGCAAAATTAATGCAGTAGAGATGAGTATTAATGGTTAAATTGGCCTGAAACGCCCGTGGAACGTGCGCAAGCAGCTATGTATTTGGTAGCAAATGAACAACTCATCTTTGCCTTAAATTGATGGTCAGTTCAGCCGCGGCAAGGGCGGCCATCAGCTCGTCAAAAGCAGGTGGCTCAGACATGAACATGGGGCGCATGGTGGCGTAATCGCGCGCCAGGTCTGCGCGGCGGTCTGGCGGTGGCACCAGCCGGAAAGTACCTTGGCGCGCCAAGTCATAACGCGCCCAACCCCGCGCAAACACACGGCTTTTCCAGTCCACCACACGATCACATTGAGCCACATCGGCCAAAAAGTGCGCTGCAGCTCCAGCGCCACCACCTCACACGCCCAGCCCACAAACAGCGCCGGGTAGGCTTGGGCCAGCAGGGGCGCAATGGGGTAACGCGCCGTGGGCTGCTGGTCAGTCAGCGTGCCAAGCTCCAGCTTCACCTCCCGCGCCACATAGGCAAAACCGGTGCTCTGGGTGGTGGGGTAGCGAAAGTAAAGAATCGGCGACTTGGCGTCCACATCCAGCACGTAATGCAGCCACTGCCCGGCAGGTGCTTGCCCCAGGGCCGCGCAGATTGCATCTTCCAATGCGGGTTGCACCACCGTGCGCGCCTTGTCGGCACACAGGCGCTGCATCTCCAGCACGGCGGCATCGCGTTTGACGCGGCTGGCCAGTGCGTCAAAACCTGCCGCGTCTGCGCCCACAAATTCCGGCACCAGACACAGGTCAATGTCCTCAGAAAACCGGTCTATGACCCCAAACACCTTGGACAGTGACGTGCCCCCCTTGAACACCAGAAAGGGTGCCACCTGGGGCAACGAAAACAACAGCCCCAGCAGCCATGACACCCAAAAGTCTTTTCCCAGAATGACGGCCTGCCCTGCCTGCCCGGCTGCGGCCTGCTCGAACGCCAGAGCGCGGCGTTCGGGCGACAGCGCAAAAAACTTTGCACCCAAGGTCATACGCTACCCCCTGCAGCAACTTCGCGTAAATGAGGGCGCATCCATGCGGGAGCCAGCGCAATGTCATCCAACACTTTGACGCGCTCAACTTCCGCAATGCGCTGGCGCAAATGCCGTATGCGGGCTGGCGTAATGTGCGGTGCGCCCAGACACTTGAATGCCTGTATGAGCAGCCCACTCAAGCGCCCGGCTGCTGCCATTTGGCGTGGCGTGGTGCGTTTAAAGCTGATTTCCATGGGACCAGCCTTCACAGTACGACTAATGCCATCCGTCAGAAAAACGACTTTGGCGGGCACTTGCTCCGACAGCCCCAGCATATTGGCGGCATACACACCCGCAGGCTGGGTGCGAATCTTGTCCTTACCAGCCACAGCCTCCACCACAGCGTCCACCGAAGGCCACAAGGTTCCCAAAATCTCGTCGTGCCGCGGCTTGTCATATAGTCCGCGCGACAAACGCCGCAGCAGATGACGCGCCACCAAGCGCTGCAATGCCTTGTCAATGGCGGCCCGGCTACCCAACTGCGCAAAGGCATCCGGGGTAAAAACGGTACCCGCGTCGCTCTGTTGTACCAAAAGCGTCATTTGGGTATCAATGCTATGGGGTGAGGCGGTGCGTGGCATGGTTGTGATAACAATGGAAAAGTATTTGTCCGAAGTTTAGTCATTTTTTCGGACAAAATTAATGTGTGGCCATGTCTGCAGCGGTCTTGCGCGACATAGCCGTACAGCGCCTCCAATTGCGCCAGGGCTTCGGGGCTGAAAACAACCTAGTAGAGCATCAGACCGAACTTTTTGCCAAATTGTGCAACGCTGCCAAGCGCTCGCGCACCTGTTTTGCTGACACGCCCCGTTCGGGATTAGCCTTGAGGGCGTCATAGGCTGGGCCTACTTCTTGCACCACCCAACACTCAAGCGGCCACGCATCGCAGGGGGCGCGAAGTTAGTGCCAAATATGCCCGTAGGCCGCATGGGGTATGCGCAACCAGCTACTAAAAGCGTAGCAAATTCAAGCGCGCTACGCAGGCCAGGCCCGCAAACACCACAAAATGCGCCACCTTACTCACCTGCCACGGCAGTTGGGTGACGCGAAAGGCCTCGTCCCGCCAGCTCGCCGGTGTATTTGCCAATGCCGGTCAGCTCGGGCGCGAAGTTATTGCCGTAGAGGAGGATTTTCATGGTCGAATCGGGCTGCAGACCCCGTGTAACTTGCGTAAGAAGCTACTGAATTTGTAGCAAATGAACGACGCATTATTGGGTTTCTGCATGTTTCAGCGCGTACCAAGTGCCACGCCCTACGCCGCGTTGCACCAGTTGCCCTGCAGCCAGCAGTTTTTGAATGTGCAGCTTGATGGTGTGGCGGTTGGCCCCGGTTTGCGCCTGCGCACTGGATACCGTTAGGCGGCCATGCTCACGCGCAATCGTTAGCAGTTCAAGGGACAGCTTGGGCAGTGCGGCCAGCAGCAGGTGCTCACGCTCCATCTTGACTTCCAGCCGCTTCACTTGACTCACCAGCGAACTCAGAAAAAACGTGATCCACGGCTGCCACTGGGGTGCGGCGGTCCGAATCGTGCCTTGCGTTTGCCGCAGGGCTATGTAGTAAGCCTGCTTGTTTTGCTCAATCACGCTCTCCAGCGAGCTGTAAGGTACATATACATAACCCGCTTGCATCAAAAGCAGCGTGGTCAGAATGCGCGACAGCCGCCCATTGCCATCATCAAACGGATGAATTTCCAAAAAAACCACCACAAAGACTGCCACGGTCAAAAGCGGATGCAGGGCTTGGCTGTCACGCGTATGGCGCACCCATTCAAGCAGCTCGCGCATCAGCCGGGGCGTGTCAAATGGCGATGCAGTTTGGAAAATGGTTGCAACCTCAATGCCGTTTTCATCAAACGCAGCCACCCGGTTTTCATGCGTTTTGTATTGCCCGCGGTGACGCTCGTCCTTGCTGCTGTAGGCCAGCAAATCGCGGTGAATTTGCATGATGTGGTTTTCGTTGAACGGGATGTGCTCCCAGGAGCTAAACAGCAGCTCCATCACATTGGCGTAACCCGCCACCTCTTGCTCGTCCCGCGTGGCGAACGACTTCATTTCAATCTTTGCAAGTAGCGCCTGCACGGCTTGATCAGACAGCTTGCTGCCTTCAATGCGGGTGGAAGAACCAATGCTCTCAATAGTGGCCACGCGGCGCAAGGCCAGCAAACGGTCTGGCGCCAGTGTGCCCAACGCACGCCAGGCCCCCTTGAACTCATCGAGTTTAGAGATGAACGCAAGAATCTCTGGCGTGATCAGAATGTTATGGGTGGTCAGCATAGCCGCAAATATAGCCGTGAATATCCATAAAATCCAATCCTTGCACGCGCTCAAAAGCGTAGCAACCTCAAGCGCACCGCAGCCCACGCCAAACCCAGGCCCAGGGCCGTGCCTGCCAGGTCTATGGCTACATCGGCCACAGAGGGGTCGCGGTGCGAGGCAAAAAACTGCAGCCCCTCGGTAAGCAACCCCAGGGCCAGGGCGGCGGCCCACACCCGGGCCAGCGGCTGGGCCAAGGGCGGCAAACGCGCTACGCAGGCCAAGCCCGCAAACACCACAAAATGCGCCACCTTACTCATCTGCCACGGCAGTTGGGTGACGCGAAAGGCCTCGTCCCGCCAGGCGCCGGGCATTTGGGTGCCCAACAGCAGCAGCACCAGCAACACGGCCAGCACAGCCAGGGCGGATTGACGGGAAAGTTGTTTCATCACCGCAAAAACTCCTCCTGAAACCACCCCCACACGCCAAACGAAAAACCCGGTATCAGGTCAATGCCCAGGGCGGACTTGACGAGGTACAAAATCAAAACGCCCAGCACGCTGCCGATGGTCAGCGCCACCTTCAGCGCGACCAACTGCGCGTCGGAAAAGCTGCCCCGCATCTCCGAGGGCACCTTGTCCAGCAGCTTGGTGATGACGGGGTCGGTCTGAATGGATTGGTTTTTCATAGCAAGGCCAAGGCGTCCGCCTCAAACTTTTGCAATACCGCGTCGCGGTCCAGGTGGGCTAGCGCGTAGGCGTGGCCTGCGGCGCCCAACTGTTGGCGCAGCGCGGGGTCTGCGGCCAGGGTGCGCACGGCTTGGGCTAGGGCTGCTGGGTTTTCGGGGGGCACGACCAGGCCGCAGGTTTGCACCACGGTGGCCAGCTCGGTGCCGAAGTGCGCGGTGGCTACTACCGGGCGGGCGCTGGCCAGCATGCCGGTGAGCTTGCTGGGCATGACCAAGTCGGCGGCGTCGGCGCGCTGGGGCAGCAGGTGAATATCGGCCATGCCCAGCAGATCGGGCAGGCGCTCTGCGGGTTGCAGGTCTATAAAACGCACATTGGGCAGGCCCTGGCAGCGCACCAGCAGGTCGGCCCGGCCCGCGCCCGCACCGCAAAACACGAACACAACTGCTATGGTATTAATAGCTGGTTGCGCATATTCCACGGGGGCTAGAGGCACATTTGGCACTAAATCTGGCGTGCTGACCTGGCACAGCTTGGCCACCTGTGCCAATATCTCCAACCCCTGCTTACCACCCATATTGCCGCTGTACAGAGCCACCACCGCCCCTTGGGAAATATTTAGCTCTTGGCGGTAGGCGGCCATGCCGTCTGCGGACGGCTGGGCAAACTGCGCCATGTCCACCCAGTTGACCGCCAGCTTGGCCTTGGACGTGTCCACACCCTTGGCCAGCAGGCGCTGGTGCATGCGCTGCGAAATGGTGCTGACCACGTCAAAGCGGCGCATCAGCCAGCGCTCGACACCCGCCACCAGCTTGCGCAGGCGCTGGCCCTTGAGTAGCCCCAGGTCAAACGCGGCGTCTACCTCAAAGTCTTGTACATGCAGCCAGGCTTTGGCCCCGCTCAGGCGTGCCACGGCCACGGCGGCGGGGGCGCAAAACAGCGCGGGCTCCACCACCCACACCAGGTTTGGCCGCCACAGCACCTGTGCCAGCAGCACCGGCAGGCTGCTGAGCGCAAAGCTGGCCAGGTGCAGCAGCCGCTTGGCCCCGCCCGGCTGGCGTGGCACCCACAGCGGGCAGCGCAGCACTGTGACACCCTGCCATTGCTCAGTTTGATAAGCGCGCCCGCTGTAGCCGGGGCTGACCGCCCAGGCCGGGTAGTACGGTGGCGCGGTGACCACGCGCACCTCGTGCCCGCGCGCTACCAGCCACGCGGCCAGCTCGCCGGTGTATTTGCCGATGCCAGTGAGCTCGGGCGCGAAGTTGATGCCGTAGAGGAGGATTTTCATGGTCGAATCGGGCTGCAGCCCCCGTGGAATATGCGCAAGCAGCTACTCATTTAATAGCACTTTCCAATAGCCACCTTTGGCGGGGCCTATGCGTGTGAGGCGGTTTTCAGCTTGCAGCTTTTGCAGGTTTCGTTCTATAGAGCGTGGGGTTACACCCAGCAGCGTGGCAAGCTCAGGAATGGTGATCTGGGGGTTTTGCCGAACAACATCGATGATTTTCCCCGACGTTTTCCCCGACGTTTTCCCCGACGTTTTCTCCGAACCGCCGCCCAAGCTCTGCGCCAATCTGAACGTCAGCACCACACAATCGCCCTGCACCGCCACCGTAGGCAGTTGCAAGCCCGCTTCCTGCATCAGCCCGGCCATCTTCAGGGTGCCGCGGCCCCAAGTCTCGATAAGTCCACGGCGGTGGAAAACCTTGGCTATCCACGGGTTCCAGGGCTTGGACTCATGGGGTTGAAAGAGCATTTCCGGGGTGAACCCAAAATGCAGTTCGCCGGGGGAAATAATCTCCAGCCGGTCATCGTAGAGTGCCACCGCCACTGCGCCCGCCGCGCTGGCGTAGTCCCGGTGGATGAAAGCGTTGGCCAGCGCTTCGCGCACGGCTTCGGTCGGTAGTGCCGGTGTGTCAATACGGGCCATTTGGCCGGGCACAATTTTGCCGGCCACGGGCAGCCAGTCGATCAGGAAGCGCTCGGCACGCCGCATCAGGGCAAACGCGTTGCCCGCGTATTGGCGATTGTCCAAAAACTCGTCACGCGTGGTGCCCTTGAAGCGGGCCACCCGCAGGCTGAACTGCGGAAACTCGGGCAGGGCAATATCGTCTTTGCAAAACAGTGCCACCGCCGCGCGGGACAATTGATCCCCCTGAACCAGCATGCCCAGCCCACGCAAAATACCCAAGGGGTCCCGCGTGCCGGGGTCTTCCACACGGCCCCGGCGAATGGCCTCTTCCAGGGTGACCACAATTTCACGGCTGTCCAGGCTGTCAACCCCACACCCCAGCGCTGGCAGAGTCTCCCACCGGTTGGTGGCATGCAACCCCTCCATTAGCAAGCGCTGGTAGCTGGCACGCGGCATCACACGGGTGGTGTTGAGCACCCGCTCATAAGGCACACCCCGGAAAGAAACCGGGGCCTGCGCGCATCGGTCTACCTGCACCAGCAACACCTCGTGCCCGGCACCCGATGCATCGGCAAGCGCGATGCGTTGAAGTTGCGCAAACAGAGGCGGCTCGAACCCCTGAAACTCTTGCGCCAACTCTTCAAGCGTGCGGTCGGTCACTCGCTGGCCCACCGCTTTGCCTGCAGGCGTCACCCCAAACACAACATGCCCACCCACCCCGTTGGCTAACGCGCACAAGGTGCGGCAGGCGCGGTCTTTCTCGGCGGTGGACTTTTTGAACTCCAACGCTTGCGACTCGCCTGCGGCAATCAGCGTGTTTAGATCAGATAAATTTATGGTCATATTGGCCTGTAGCCCCCGTGGAATATGCGCAAGCAGCTACTAATTTAATAGCAAATTTACCAACCCTAGTGCCCTAACGACACTTTGATCAACAGCAGCACCGCCAACCCCACCGCAGCGGCTAGGGTGGCAAACAGCACAAAGGCTGCGCCCAGCACCCTGCCGGTAATCACCCGCTGCTGGCGGGTGAGGCCACGGCGGCTGGTGCCTGCCAGCAGCACCACATACCAGTGCCAATGCCACACGCGAATGTCAAACCGCCAATCCACCGCATGGGTGCCCGCCTCTGCGGGCTTGGCCAGATCCTGGCGCGCCACCCACAAACCACGCACCGCGCTGTAAAGCAGTGCTGCCAGCAGCACACCGGCCGCGTTGGCTGCCATGTCGCCCCAATCTGCAGTGCGCCCGGGCGTAAAGCCCTGGCGCAGCTCTTCAGCCCCGCCCAGCGCCAACACGGCTAGGCAGATGATGAGGGTGTGCCAGCGCAGGCTGATGCGTGCCAGCCACCACAACAAGAAGAAAACGGAGGCATGCAGCCATTTGTCAAATGCCTGGTAAATGCTGCGCGACTCGGACTGGCTGAGCCCTATAAACAGCGCCAAGGCCACAGCCATCGACAACACTGCATAGAGTGGGCGCATCAGGCTTTTGGCTGGTTTGACTCCAGCTCCCGCGTCTTCAGCACAATGAAATACTCGTAAATGGCCTGCAACATGGCGTAGGTCAGCCCTGCCCTGCCGTCCAGAAAACCGCGCTTGCCTATGTAAAGCACCAGAAATTTGATGACCGGGCGCAATGGCAATCGGTAGAAAAGCTCTTTCTGGTGATAGCGGCGCTCATGAAAGTCTTTGGCCGTGAACGCTTTAGTGATGCTGAATGTGCCGCCCTTGACACGGTTAGCCACTATCTGCTGTGCTTCGAAATGGCTGTAGCCGTTATGACGATCCAGCCATTGGTTCATGCCTTTACTGAACGGGTAATGGTCCAGATACCCCGCAACTGACCCAACCTCGCCATCTGGAACAAGCACGCAGTTGATCAGCCGTTCGTAGTGAACCTTCTCGGGGCGAAACAAGCGCACATAAAACGGCGATGTCTGCACATGCTTGAGCCAAGTCCCCAAAAAGAAATCGCGACGCTGCACACTAAAGGCCACTTTGCCAGATGAGTTTGCTGCCGCTTGCTGCACTGCCGCCACCAGCGACGGCGTCATGCGCTCGTCGGCATCTATTACGAACACCCAAGGGTGCTTGAACGCAGTGTTGCGCAGCCCCCAAGTGCGGTGCGCACCTTCATCACCACCGAAGGCCAGCTTGCTGCCGCCATAGTCGCGCACTGTGACTTTGGCACCTGCCTGTTTGGCAATTCCAAGAGTTTCATCCGTGCTGCCTGAATCAAAAATGTGGATGTCATCGGACCAGGCAACGCTGGCCAAACAGCCGGGTAAGTCTTGCTGTTCGTTCTTTGTCAAAACCAACACAGAAACGATAGGCTTCATTGCGTAGAGATCACTCTTTGTTTAAGCGGGGCGCAGGGGTTGCCCGCGCAAACCATCCATTCAGGCAAGTTCTTGGTCACGACCGACCTTGCACCAACAACGACACCATTGCCGATCTTCACGCCAGGTGCAAGGAATGCCTCTGCCGCAATCCAGCACTCTGATCCGATAGTGATCGGCTTCCAGATTAGTGGCATATAAGGGTGGGTGTAGTCGTGCGTACCTGTACATAAATAGCAGCGCTGCGAAATAACTGTCATATCGCTTACTTCTACTAACGCATAATTATAAATTTCAACTCCTCGGCCAATAACAACGTAGTTACCCAACACCAGATTCCACGGCATCAGTATATTGACTCTGGGTTCGATCAAACAAGTGTGTCCAATCTTTGCACCCATTAACCGCAACAATCCAATGCGCCACGAATTGACCGGGCGCGGTAATGCATAAAATATTGGGAACAGACATAACTGCCATACTGCACGTTTAATTCGTAAAGAAAAATGCCACGAGGTAGTACTTTTAGTTAAATCTATTTTGTAGTCTTTTTTTCTCATTTCATTAGCATTCCACAATGAACAACACGAAAAGAAAATTACGCAGTTCGCTAAACGCTTCATAACGAATCATTGCTGAACATCTCCACGCATGCCGCGTCCAAGAAGGAACTTTCCAGTCCAATAGTATGAAATTGGATTTTTTATAAAAAGTGGAAAATTATTCACCAATAAATTTCCGACCTCTTCTGGTCGGCGCTTTAGCCGCTGGGCCATTAGTTCAATCAATCGATACTGAAGCAAACCATCTGCTGCAGCTTGGTCCAATTTTGTATATTCGGATCCAAGCGCGAGTCCAATGTCATTAACTACGCCTTTAAGGTCGGTCAACGCCAATGATGCAGGCAGTTGAGCACCGTCTGAAGCTTGATGACGTCGCAACTCAACCAAGTATTCATTCCAAAGCATGACGGGGAATGTTGACATCATTTTGACGTTAAAACTCACATCAAACGTGAACCGATATTTCTTGTCATATCCGCCGACTAGCGCCCACGCCCTCTTCAGATAAAAATTGCAGACTGGTTCCTTAAAACGAACCTGTTGACGCAACTTGCCTTTCAGCGCTGCCACGCTGTCGATGGGGTTTTCAATAATATTGGCACCGTAAGGGCGTTGACGTCTTACAACCATCCCTGCGCCATCTATCACATTTGCCAAGTGACCATGAAATGCGACTTCGGGTCGTTCTTTGATCATTTTTTCCATATCGATAAGACTATTCGGCAACAGCCGATCATCAGCACCGATAAGCTTGACATAACTTCCACTGCACAGTGAAACGGTTTTATTCCAATTATCCTGAATGGGTAGTTGTGTGTCGTTGCTAAAGCATTTCACACGAGGATCGGCATGCAGGTAATCGCGCAATGACTCAATTGACCGCAAGTTCTCCGCCGTTGGTTCAACAAAATTAAAGTCATCTAATATAACCAGCTCGACGTCAATATCCTGCTGCAAAACCGATGATGCCGCTTCATGCGTTAACGCGGCATGCTTATATGCTGGTATGGCGATACTAATCACAATTAATACCAATCATTGGGGCGTTTCAATGATTTCCAGCAGGCGCACGGCGGCACGGTCAATGTGAAACCGTGTTTGGAAAGTTTTCGACGCCCGATTTACCATGGCTTGATAGCCCACAGTATCAAGAGCCAGCCAACGGTCAAAATTGCGCACTGTGCCATCCACGGTATCGCTGTCCACAAAGCCCGCCTTGTCCGCTTCAATCTCCCGCCAGATATTGACCTTGTTACTAATCAGCACCGGCTTACCGCAAGCCAATGCCTCGGCCACCACAATGCCAAAGTTCTCCTGATGTGATGACAGGCAAAACACTTCTGCTGCATAGTACGCGCCCCACTTCATATCGCCTCGCAACATGCCAGGCCATGTGATGCGGTCTGCAATACCCAGGCGCACCGCCTGCGCTTGCAGTTCATCACCCCAGCCCTCTTGGTCTGGCCCAGCCATAACCAAATGCAGGCTTGAATCTGTGCTGGCCACCTTTGCAAATGCTTCAATGAGTAAGTCACAGCCCTTTTTGGCTTGGATGCGGCTCAGGAACAGTGCCAAGCGCTTACCCCGCAGCGCCGGGTATGCAGACAAAAATATCTCTTTCAACACATCTGCTTCAACTGGTGGGCTGGACGTGCCATAGGACGTAACCTCCTCATTGGCTTTGTAGAGCCAAAACGACTCACGGGCGAGCAGCTTTTCATCTTCACAGGTGAATATCACTCTGCGTGCGTCGCGCAGTACACGATATTCAGCCCACGGCCAATACAGCCACTTCTTTAGATGTTTCAGCGGATAGGTGTGCTTGAACCATGGGTCCAACATGCCATGGGTGAAAACAAAATACGGGGTCTTGCTGCCAGCCAGTGCACGCCACACCGCGAAACCGGTGTATTGCCACAGGCCATTGACGATGACAGCGTCGTACTGGGCAGCGTTGGCACGAAGCCAAGGCAACAGGTTTGGGCAATAGGCGTAGCCAAAGCGCGCGGGGCCAAGGGCGAACACCTTGGTTAAACCTGTATTGGCGAGCCAGGGGGCGTCAGGTGCGTCACAGCACACCACATCAACCGTTGCGCCCGCATGCATCATTGGCCGATGCAGCTGGCGGATGCCTTCGATGGGGCCACCGCCTTTGGGGTTGATTGAGGATATTACGTGGAGGAGTTTCACTATGCTTCCTTCCTTGCGTGCGGTGGGCGCGAATAGTTGGCGGAAAGAACTCTGCGAAACAGATAACTCAAGTCACAAAGTTTAATGAATCTTGCGGCCAGCCTAATCGTCGGATCAATTTTAGATTGGGCACGATTAATTATTTTTTCAAAAATCCGAGAATGCTCTAGCGCAAGTTTTTCCCCATAAATTGGACCAGACGAGATATTTGAGCCATACATGCGGAATGCTGCACAATCTTTTCTGACACATGAAAACTTGGCACCAGCTTTGTAAAAGTCAACGAATAACTCACCATCCCAGCAAATTTTATTTTCAACATTAAAGCCACCAATGTTTTTAAAGACATTTGATCTAAAAAATGAACCCTGTTGGAAAAGCGTCACTGCGCCATATGCGTATAGCCAGTTAGAAAATTTACTCGGTGTAACTTTGCCAATTTCTAAGCCGTTAGCATCCACAAACTTCCCAGCTCCAGATACGACGTCGACTCCAGATTCTTGAGAAAAATACTCAGCGATATAACGTAATGTGTTTGGCAGTAGATAGTCGTCAGAATTTATGTACCCATATATATCACCCGTTGCTCGCGCGAACCCCCGGTTTAATCCATCGGCTGGGCCAGAATCTTTTTCATAAACCCGAATAATGCGATCGCCATAAGAATCTATAATTTCTCGACTGCCGTCTGTGCTACCGGGATCAACCACAATATATTCAACAACAGAGTGATTTTGATTGAGGACAGACTCGATACATTCACGGAGAAACTGTGCTTGGTTAAACGAGATCGTAACTATAGAAATTTTCATGATTGATTGGGTGTGCGTTGCAGCGAGTGTTTGGCTGCAATGGAGATAACAAACATAAATATTACCAATGTGCCTGCAGCCTCAACTCTCACATTTGCACCAAAGGGAGAAAAAAATATATTCCATAAAAACGCGGGGACTGATAAAACTGCAAACAAACCAATCATCGTGAATATTTCGAATGCGGCGGGTATTACCCTAAATATACATATCAAAATAATAGCACTCCAAAAGAGTCCGCCCAATAAACCAGCCTCCACCCAAGCGCCCAATAAATAGGAATGAGATGGTATCAATCCATCATTCAAATCAGCATCTAATGGGTTACCCTCCTCCTCCGAAAATGCACGACGCATATCGATATACATAATTAGATATTTGAAATCTTTGGCCCAAGATCCATGGCCTACAAGGGGCGAATCAGCAATCGCCTGCGTGCTAACCAGACTCTCAGACCGTCCGCCCAAGAGAACTGCTAGTGGACCGCCACCATAGGCATTTTGCATTTCATACTTACTACGGGCCTCATCCCCAAAGATGCCTGACGACGCGCCAATTGCGTAGACGCTAATCAGCGCAAATGCACCCAAAACAGAAAGAATCAAACCGACTGCGATGGCTTGCATTCGTATCTGCCGCCCCTTATACCGAATATAGAGAAGCAGCAAAGCACCTGTTGCGATGGCCAATCCTGCCAGCGACCGTGCATTTAAGAAAAACGAACCAACACCAAACGCGAGATGTAAATATGCGATGAGACGGACCGGCGCCATATCGTTCGGGTTTTTATATATCTTCCAGAGAGACGGAAGGCATGCAAGCAGCAATGTGGCTGCACCAATCCCAAATTTCCAGAGCACTAAAAAGTCAAGATCATTGGCGAACAATTGAAATGGTCGGAGGAGCATCGGCACAGTAGAGGCAGCAATCCATAAAAAGATCCGCAATGGAGTGGTGAGCAGCATCATGAGTGACGCAAATGAAAGTAGAAAAAATGTTATCTTTGCCCACCCCCGCATGAGATCCTCAACGGCTGTCTGCTGATACATATCTGTAGCAACTTGAGATACAAACCAAAGCAAACCAAAAAATAATATTAGTTTGGCCATGCTTTGGGTTAGTAACTGGCTTCTCTTTAGAGCCAGAAACGGAAATAATATAAGTAAAATCATTTCATGGACGAATAACTCACCGCCCAATTCAATTTTTGAAAGTCCAAGAATGGGAAGCAGGAAAACCAACCAGTTCCCCATGTTACCCTCTCTGCCGTTAGCGGGATGCACAGTGCTTTCAAATGGATTTTTGCACGAGGTATTATTCATTTTGATAAAGTCATACGTTGAATGCATTTTTCTATTAATCTATTTGCCATATAGAGCCGCCATAGATAGCATGCATTCATTGTCCACACCATGGCTGCTACACCAAAAAAATGCGCTGCAACTAGTTTAGAAATAAGAACAACCGGAACATACAAAAGAAATATATTTATTTGCCCACCAATTTGAGAGAAGCCATTCAACAGCATAGATTGAAATAGTGCAATACTTGAAAACACACATAGCATCCCGAGGCCCAAAATAACGACCAGATTCAAATCAAGGGCTTGCCCGACCCATATTTCAATCAGTGATTTTGAAGAAATGATCAGCAACAAAGCGGTTGCTAGTGAAACGGCTGAAACAACAAGATAACCATTACGCTGCACCCGTAATATCCAGCCAATATCCCCGGAGGCGCGGGCGTTCGTAATTGCTGGCCACAAAGGAAATGAGGCTATTGAAATAAGTGCAGGTGCATAATTGAATAATTTTGAATATGTGTCATATGCAGGCAGTAAACTTATATCAATCAACCCGCCAATTAAAATATTATCAATTCCTGTTTCTAAAAATGGGGCAAGTTGCAATAGAAGAAAAGAGACGCCGAGCAATAAATATGGACGAACCAAGCGAATGGAAAATAACGCTATCTTTGGGTGTAAGGCGTAATTTTGCTTCCCTAGAAATACTATTCCCACCGACCCCCATGCAACAAGCATAGGAATGCCAACCACAGCAAATACTAGGATTAGAAGATTAGTGAAATGCGATGTAACCAATATCCAAACAACAGCCAGAGAAACTGCTCGCGCACCAGTACTCCACACGTTGGCTTGGACATTTTTCTGCTCTGCAAATAGAACGCGCTGAACCAAGCCTGTAGGCAAACCAGCGAACACACAACCTGCGGCAAGCAACATAGCGTTGTACTGATGAGTTGATGTTGATGGGGTACCAAGATTGACCCAAACCGCGAATAGCGAGACCAATACCAACCCCACTGCCGCTATCACTAAAAGCGAAAACCAAACCACTGAAACGGCGCGCTGTGCTTTGGCAGAATTGGGGCGTGCGCCACGCTGCGCAATCACATTGACGACTGCAAGGCCCATCCCTAAATCTGCATAACTAGCGAGCACTGACAGCGAGAGTGCCATTGCAAAGTAAGCATAGTCAGAGGGACTTAAAGCATTGATGGTGAGCGGCACCATCGCGAGGGTAATAAAGAGATTCACAAAACGTGCGGCGGCTGAGCCAAACACGTTCTTGATGAGGACTTTCATCCGCGCATCTAGCATGCCCACTTTCAATCCTGCCCAAACAGGTCGCGGGTGTAGACCTTGGCCGCCACGTCGTCCAGATCGGCAACCATGCGGTTGGCTACGATCACATCGGCCTCTTGCTTGAATTGCGCCAGGTCGTTCACCACCCGGCTGTTGAAGAAATTGGTTTCCTTCAAAGCAGGCTCAAACACGATCACCTCCACGCCCTTGGCCTTGATGCGCTTCATGATGCCCTGGATGCTGCTGTAGTGGTTGTGGTGGATGCCGACCACTCGTGGCGTGCGCTTCAGTATCTCTGACGCGCAAAAGTCTTTGCGGGTGGTGTTGCTGTCCACAATGGCGCGCATGATGTTTTGCGGCATGGCATCAAAATTGGCTAGCAGTTGCTTGGTGTCTTTGGGCAGGCAGCCGCCGCCAGAGGTGAAGGCCAAGCCCGAGTCAACGCTCGCCCAGGCGGCTGGCAGGCAAAGCAAGGCCCACAGGGTTGTGATGAAGGCAAGACGGGGCATGTATAGCGCTATTTTTTTCAGAGCGCGCACTCGCACAAACGTGCGCATGATTTCGATGTTGACTCCAATAGCCCGAGGGCTGCCCAACACTGATGAGAGCATGGCGACACCTTGCTCGGTAAACGCGTAGGGCGGCGTGCGCCGCCCGCCCCGCCCGGTGTTTGAGGTCACAGTTTGTGACCTCAAAGCGGCAAACTCAACGGCACTTAGCTGAAACATGAAGTCCGTTGGAAAGCGGGCGATGTTGCGCTTAACGGCTTGTACTAAAACTTTGGTTTGCACGCCATAGAGCTCGGCCAGATCAGCATCAATCATTACGCGCTGCTCGCGCACCGCCAATATCTGTGTACCAATGAGTGTTTGCAGTGGCGCAGCGGTTTGCCTGCCTGCAATAGCGGGGGGGGTTGACGCGGTAGTCATGCAGATTGCGCTATTATTTTGCTAGCTGCTCACGCAGGTAGTACGGGGGCTAGAGGCATAAATGATGCGTAAAGCCGCGCGCAAAAAGCGGTGGTGGTACGTGGTGCGCATGTGTGACAGAGTTCCCTTAGGTTTTGGTGGGCTGGTTCTATGCTGAACCTTTGGCCCGGGTGGTGGTGGGCTTTTTTGCCTATGTCGCGGGTTGCCCGGCGATATAGAGTGTGTCCGGCGAGATGTCTATTTCATCGGTCCACTCGACGGTGCCGTTGGAAACATGGGCCTGTGCAAACTTGTTGGGCTCGCTTAATGGACGAAATGCGGGGTATTGCAAGTACGGCAACATCGAAAACAACTTTCGCGCGCCATCCGCAAATGTGACCACGAGCTCGAAGTTGGGCTGTGTCTTGACGTCAATTACATCGGGTGTCATGGTGGTGTCCTTAACGCAGAGGGTCAATTTTGTAGGGGGTTTCACCGGCAGCGGCAAGGGCCCAGTCTGCCATGAGCTCGTCTGAATGCAACACTATCCACGCTTGTAAGAGTTTCATTTGCTTGGCGGGCAAAGTGCCTTCCAGCGTGTCACCATTGGGAATTTCGATAGAGGCATGGTGCTCGGCATAACGCACGTGGATGTGGGGTGAATGGTGTTTTTGGATATCCAGTGCGTACATCGACACCAGAATTCCATAAAACATGCTGATAGTTGGCATTGATGACTCCGACCGAATAGTTGATGGCGAGTTTAATCCTGCCCAAACAGGTCGCGGGTGTAGACCTTGGCCGCCACATCGCCCAGGTCAGCAGTCATGCGGTTGGCCACAATCACATCGGCCTCTTGCGTGAACTGCGCCAGGTCATTCACCACACGGCTGTTGAAGAACTTGGTTTCCTTCAAAGCAGGCTCAAACACAATCACCTCCACGCCCTTGGCCTTGATGCGCTTCATGATGCCCTGGATGCTGCTGCTTCTAAAGTTGTCGCTGCCCGCTTTCATGGCCAGGCGGTGGATGCCGACCACCTTTGGGTTGCGCTTCAATATCTCGGCGGCGCAAAAGTCTTTGCGGGTGGTGTTGCTGTCCACAATGGCCCGCATGATGTTTTGCGGCACGGCGTCGTAGTTGGCCAGCAGTTGCTTGGTGTCTTTGGGCAGGCAGTAGCCGCCATAGCCAAAGCTGGGGTTGTTGTAGTGCTGGCCAATGCGGGGGTCCAGGCACACGCCGTTGATGATTTGGCGGCTGTCCAGGCCGTGGCTGGCTGCATAGGTGTCCAGCTCATTAAAGTAGGCCACGCGCATAGCCAGATACGTGTTGGCAAAGAGTTTGATGGCCTCGGCCTCGGTGCTGCCGCACAGCAGCACGTCTATGTTTTGCTTGATGGCACCTTGCTCTAGCAGGGTGGCAAACGCCCTGCCCCGCGCGCTATCGTCACCCACCACGATGCGGCTGGGGTGCAGGTTGTCATGCAGGGCTTTGCCTTCGCGCAAAAACTCGGGGCTGAAGATGATGTTTTGGCAGCCGGTTTGCTCCCGCAGTTTGGCGGTGTAACCCACGGGCACGGTGCTTTTGATGACGATGGTGGCTTGGGGGGCCAGGGCCAGCACGTCTTTAACCACGGCTTCGATGCTGGTGGTGTCAAAGTGGTTGCTTACGGGGTCGTAGTTGGTGGGGGTGGCTATGACGACGTAGTCGGCCCCGGTGTAGGCATCAGTCTTGTCCAGCGTGGCAATCAGGTTGAGGGGCTTGGTGGCCAGGTAGTGCTGTAGTTCAGCATCTTCTATGGGGCTGGTGCGGGCGTTGAGCATGTCCACCTTGGCGGGGACGATGTCAATAATGCGCACTTGGTTGTGCTGGGCCAGCAAGACCGCATTGGATAAGCCGACGTATCCTGCGCCAGAAACACAAACCTGCATGTGACAGAACTCCCTTTAGTGCCACAGGTGCGTTCTCTATTGATCGGAACTTGCTACCTGCAACCGGGTGATTCTAGCCGCTGGGGCTTGCTCTCAAATTTCTGTTGGATGTCTGTGTGGTGGATCACATACACGGGCGCTCCTGCTTTAGCTAAAATAGCCACCACACCGTTAGGAGATCTCATGCAAGTCACAGCCACTCAAGCCAAGAATCGTTTTGGCGCCATATGCGCACAAGCCAAAACTGAGCCGGTGTTTGTTGAGAAAGACGGGCGCATTGACACGGTCATCGTGTCAGCAAAGATGTTTTCCGAGTTACAGGCCGCCAACCGCATCGAATCGCTGTCGCAGCGCAAGGCCCAGTTCGAGCAAGCACACGGTGCCTGGCTTGCTGAACAAAACCAACGTTTTGAAGCGCATGGCTTGTGGTGCGACGACATGCGTGTTTGGTAAGCCCCATGCAGTTTGATGTGTTTGATAACCCCAGCCCACGCATGCGCGATGTTTACCCTTATGTGGTGGATGTGCAGAGTGACTTGCTCAGCGCACTTGCCACGCGCATGGTGGTGCCCTTAACCGTCACCACCCTCGCCGCAACGGACCTGCCACGCAGACTGTGCCCGGTGCTTACCGTGAACGGTCAGTCTTTGATGCTGGTGCCGTTTGAAGCGGCACCGCTGGACAAGCGATTGCTCAGAACAGAAGTCACATCCGTGCGGGATCGGTCTCACGAGATCATCGCGGCGATGGATTCGGTGTTAAGCGGTATCTGACACAGTGTCCACACCAAAAGCGGCCGTGGCTGATGATTCTCAAACCAAGGCGCTATTATGGACAATTAAAATTCATATTGTCTATAATAAAAAAATGCCACGCAAGCCACCAACCATTTTTCCCCAAGAGCAAAGGTTGCTCTCTGACCTTGGAGAGCGATTCAAGCTTGCCCGGTTGCGCCGCAAGTTGAGCAATGCAGTCGTGGCTCAGCGCGCCGGCATCTCACGCACTTCGTTGTACAAGGTTGAGAGGGGTGACGCAGGAGCGACGTTGGGCACCTACATGCGCGTGCTGGCCGTCCTGGGTTTGGAGGCCGACGTGAACGCGCTGGCCGCCGATGACAAGGTAGGGCGCAAGCTGCAGGACTTGGCGTTGTTATGAGCGATCAATCCAAGGCCCTGGAGGTTTGGCTCGACTGTGACCTGGGGCCCGCGTGCCAGGTGGGCACGCTTGCGCACGACCGTGGGCAGGTTCGCTTCCACTACGACCGCAATTGGCTCAAGAATGCCCGTGCATTCGCACTGGACCCAGACTTGTCATTGGACGAACACCCTTTTTTCCCAAAGCCGGAACTGGGCAACTTCGGCGTTTTCCTGGATTCATCGCCAGACCGATGGGGGCAAACGCTAATGAAGCGCCGTGAAGCGCTGCACGCCAAAGACGAAAGGCGCACCCCGCGCACACTGTACGCATGGGACTTCCTGATTGGAGTCCAGGATTTCACGCGCCAAGGCGCACTGCGCTTTCGCCTATCCGGCACTGATGAGTTTTTGGGGAACGAGAAGATTTCGGCGCCACCCATCACAACTCTACGAGAGCTAGAGGCGGTCGCCTTTCAGCTCAGTAGCCGCCGAATCGACGACTTGGATGCGTTGCGCAAGTGGCTGGCGGTGCTGGTCGCGCCAGGTGCATCCCTTGGAGGAGCCCGGCCGAAGGCGAACTTCACCGAGGCCGACGGCTCGCTTTGGATTGGCAAGTTTCCGGCGCGTGACGATGACCGAGATGTGGGGTTGTGGGAGTACGTGGTGCACGGTCTGGCGAAGAAAGCAGGCATCGACGTTCCAAACGCCAAGTTGGTCCGGTTGAACAACGAGTTTCACACTTTCTGTGTTCAGCGGTTCGACCGCGTCAAGGGCCTACGGCGGTTCTATGCGTCGGCCATGACGCTGCTTCGCAAGGAACACAGCGAGGGAACCAGTTACCTCGAACTAGCACAGTTCCTTCGTTCCAACGGAGACGGTGTACATGCGGGAATGGATCTGGAACAGTTGTTTCGCAGGGTTGTATTCAACCGAGATTGTCCATTAGGAATTTGAAGGCTTTGGCGTAAGCCTCACCGGCTCCCCCGCATTCGCCCACAAGCCCTCAAACCACGGTCGTCGCTTGCGTGCTACCGCCAAGCGAAACGTCTG
>Ga0247844_1001331_pt1 | contig 46273 bp, 46 predicted proteins | sample LaCtaG_FD_192421 | JGI IMG/M metagenome (GOLD analysis project Ga0247844, IMG submission 192421) | Freshwater microbial communities from meromictic Lake La Cruz, Castile-La Mancha, Spain - LaCruzMarch201714.5m_1 | ecosystem: Environmental > Aquatic > Freshwater > Lake | place: Spain: Castile-La... | reverse complement strand
ACCTCATTTGTGACGTCAACAGCTCCGACGTCACCTCCAAAGTGTTACCTAAGCGCTATCCAAACGGACCCACGCCTAAGCTCTTGATACTGCGCGTCTTGGTAACACCTTTTATGACGTGCAAGGCACTCGCGAAGCTAACCAGCGCTTAACGGATGTGCGCCGAAAGCTTCACACGGGGGTTTGCTCAAAAACGATACAATGGAGGAGTGTCAGCTCCCTGTTTTCCTACGCTTGCATGGTGGCGCGCTACGGGTGGAATCCTTGTGGCCGGTGCTTGGATTCTGTCGGGCTGTCATTTTGAAGTCACTCAAGTCGGGCCCGACGCGGCGGTGGCGAATCCGGGGAATGAGGCGGCTCTGCCGGGCGTTGAGGCTCCGCCTTCGCAACCTGTTTTTGCCTCGCAGTCCGTGCCAAAAGGCGCCTTTCTGCTCTCGAACAAGTGGGAAGGCTACGACCTCGACTTCGGGGTGGCCATCTACGGCACGCTAATCGAGGGCGAAAGAGTCGACGTTTACTCGGACGCGCTTTGTTCGCGTCGTTTGGGCACGGCACTCATCACTCCGTCCGATGCCAGCGCAGGCTCGCTGCGCGTGACAGGACTGCAGATTGATGAACACACGAGCTACCAACTTTACTACGACGTCGCTTCCACAAGCGGCGGGAGATCGGCGTGCCTCGATGCCGACATTCACTATCAAACCAGGGATCGAGATTCCTTTCAGGTTCGAGAAATTGTTTCCAACGGTGCTGCTTTTGCCGCGATCCGCGAAGACGGGTCGGTCTTTGTTTGGGGTGATGCGAGCTACGGGGGCAATCAGGCGGCACTGGGGAGCGAGCTGGATGGATCCGCTCCTGGAAAGAAAGCCCGCAGCATCAGTTCGAATCAATATGCCTTTGCCGCGATTCGCGAGGACGGATCGGTCTTTGTCTGGGGCAGTGCAAGCTATGGGGGCGATCAGGCGGCCCTTGGCAGTGAGCTGGATGGATCGGTGCCGGCAAAGAAGGCTCGCAGCATCCGCTCGAACATCGAGGCTTTTGCTGCAATCCGCGAAGATGGATCGGTTTTTGTTTGGGGTGAGACCGGTTATGAGGGCAGTCAGGCGGCTCTTGTGAGTGAGCTGGATGGATCGGTGCCCGCCAAGAAGGCTCGCAGCATCAGCTCAGCGGAGCAGAGCTTTGCCGCGATCCGCGAAGACGGGTCGGTCTTTGTTTGGGGTGATGCGAGCTACGGGGGCAATCAGGCGGCTCTGGGGAGTGAGCTGGATGGATCGGTGCCGGCAAAAAAGGCTCGCAGCATTAGTTCGAATCTCTACGCCTATGCCGCGATCCGCGAAGATGGATCGGTCTTTGTCTGGGGCAATGCCAGTGCCGGGGGCGATCAGGTGGCCCTCGGGAGCGAGCTGGATGGATCCGCTCCTGGAAAGAAAGCCCGCAGCATCAGCTCAACGCAGCGGGCCTTTGCCGCAATCCGCGAAGACGGATCGGTCTTCGTCTGGGGCAATGCGGGCTTTGGAGGCAATCAAGCGGCGCTGGGGAGCGAGCTGGATGGATCCGCTCCTGCAAAGAAGGCTCGCAGCATCCGCTCGAACAACGAGGCTTTTGCTGCAATCCGCGAAGACGGGTCGGTCTTTGTTTGGGGTAGTACGAGCTATGGCGGCAATCAGGCGGCTCTCGGGAACGCGCTAGATGGATCAGTGCCGGCAAAGAAGGCTCGCAGCATCCGCTCGAACAACGAGGCTTTTGCTGCAATCCGCGAAGACGGGTCGGTCTTTGTTTGGGGTACTGCTACGCACGGAGGCAATCAGGCGGCTCTGGGGAGCGAGCTGGATGGATCGGTGCCGGCAAAGAAGGCTCTCAGCATCAGCTCGACGCCGCAGGCCTTTGCCGCGATCCGGGAAGACGGGTCGGTCTTTGTTTGGGGTACTGCTACGCACGGAGGCAATCAGGCGGCTCTGGGGAGCGAGCTGGATGGATCGGTGCCGGCAAAGAAGGCTCTTAGCATCAGCTCGAACAACGAGGCCTTTGCCGCAATCCGCGAAGATGGATCGGTCTTCGTGTGGGGCAATACGACCTATGGGGGCAATCAGGCGGCTCTCGGGAGCGCGCTGGATGGATCCGCTCCTGGAAAGAAAGCCCGCAGCATCAGCTCAACGCAGCGGGCCTTTGCCGCAATCCGCGAAGACGGATCGGTCTTCGTCTGGGGCAATGCGAGCTTTGGAGGCAATCAGGCGGCTCTCGGGAACGCGCTAGATGGATCAGTGCCGGCAAAGAAGGCTGTCAGCATTCGTTCGACTGTCGGAGCCTTTGCTGCGATCCGCGAAGACGGATCGGTCTTCGTCTGGGGCAATACGAGCTATGGAGGCAATCAGGCGGCCCTCGGGAGCGAGCTGAATGGATCGGTACCGGCAAAGAGGGCTCGCAGCATCAGCTCAACGCAGCAGGCTTTTGCCGCGATCCGCGAAGATGGATCGGTCTTCGTGTGGGGCGTCGCCGGTACCGGAGGCGATCAGGCGGCTCTCGGGAGCGAGCTGGATGGATCGGTGCCGGCAAAGAAGGCTCGCAGTATCAGCTCGAATCCCTACGTCTTTGCCGCAATTCGCGAAGACGGATCGGTCTTCGTCTGGGGCAATGCCGGTACCGGAGGCAATCAGGTGGCTCTCGGGAGTGAGCTGGATGGATCGGTGCCGGCAAAGAAAGCTCTTAGCATCAGCTCGACTAACTCCGCCTTCGCCGCGATCCGCGAAGACGGATCGGTCTTTGTGTGGGGCCATGCGAGCTATGGCGGCAATCCGGCGGATCTCGGGAGCGCGTTGGATGGATCGGTACCGGCAAAGAAAGCTCGCAGCATCAGTTCGACCGTGAATAGCAATGGAGGGGCCTTTGCTGCGATCCGCGAAGACGGATCGGTTTTTGCCTGGGGCCATGCGAGCTATGGCGGCGCTTCGCTTCCGCTGAAACCCGCTCAACTCAGAGGAGCTAAGCAAACGAGTGCCAACCAGGCAGCCTTCGCCCTCATTCGAGAGGATGGCTCTGTGCTTGTCTGGGGAAATCCGAACTACGGCGGACGCCACGCCTCGCCCTTCACTTTGTCCGTGGATTGATGTTCGCGCCTGGCAGATCGAATCCGGCTAGGCGGCTGTCGTCAGGATGATGGGCTTGTCGCGGGTTACGATGAGCGAGTGCTCGAACTGTGCGGAGCGGAAACGCTTGGGAGTCTTCAGGGTCCAGCCATCGTCGGCTTCAAAAACTTCGTGAGCGCCCGTGGAGAGGAAAGGCTCGATCGTAATGACGAGGCCTTCCGTGAGCACTCGCTTGTCCAGGGGATCGTAGTACGTGGGGATTTCTTTGGGCTCTTCGTGTAGGGCTCGACCGATGCCGTGGCTGGCGAGGTTGCGAATAAGCGTGTAGCCGTGGGCCCGGGCGTAGGTCTCCACGGTTTTGCCGATCACGTTGAGGGGTTGCCCGGCGCGAACCACTTCGATTGCGCATTGAAGGGCGCCCTGCGTGGCATCGCAAAGAGCCTGAAGTTCATTCTTGGCAGGGGCGACGACGAACGAAGCGCCGGTGTCGGCGAAATAGCCGTTGAGCTCGGCCGAGACATCGATGTTTATCAGATCGCCAGCTTTGATTCGGCGAGAACCCGGGATGCCGTGGGCGACTTCGTTGTTCACGCTGATGCAGGTAGTGCCGGGAAAGTTGTAGCAAAGCTTAGGTGCCGAACGTGCGCCGTGGGCACGGAGCAGCTGTTCTCCGATGCGGTCGAGCTCGCTGGTTTTTGTTCCGGGCAGGGTAGCCCGGCGCATGGCCTGGAGGACTTGGGCGACGATACGGCCGATACGCTTGAGGGCTTGGATATCGGCTTCTGACTCGATCGACATGGGCGCTATTCTAGCGCATTCCGCTGAGGATTTTCTTCCAGCGTTGTGAATCCATGTCCACGAGTCGCATGAGTATTTCGTCGACCGAAATTTTGTAGAGCTTCACCATTTTGCGCAGGACCTTGTCGGGGGGGAAAGAGCAGTCACGCTCGATGTTGGAAATATACTGCGGAGAGAAATTTCCCAGGGTCTTGGCTGCCTCGAACTGAGTGAGGCCGGCCGAAACGCGTTTCTCTTTGAGATAGGTTCCGAAACTTTCTTGCCGAGCCATCATGGCACCCCTTTTCGCGCAGGCGCGTTGCTTCCGCAACGAACTAAGTGTTGTTTAGCAAAGGGAGTCAGGCGGAGCGAGCCTCTTTTGGTACGAAGTCTGCCTTCTTACTCGGTGGGTTAATCCAAGTGTCGAACGCTTTCGGACGCTTGAGGGCATGCCGCGTCTAAACTGCGTTTTGGCTCCGAGCTCCGGAAAGATCAGTTCCCTTTCACCGCAGGGACATGGCGGGGCGGTTGATGCGCCATGGAGTTTTCTTCAAGCCTGGATTTAAGGAAGGGCGACGAACTCGATCGGGCCGAAGAGGTTCGCCGTTTTGGCGCTATCTCGGAGGGGAAGGACCGTGCCTGACGTGCGGCATTCTGAGATCAGCGCGAGGTCGAACTCGCCCACCACGAGACTCTCTTCGTTGGTGACGCCCTCGGTCAGAATGCCATCGCGGGCGAAGGGGTAATCGCAGGGCGTGAGAAAGGCCGCCTGGCCGTAGTTGAGTGCGGCGGCGGGTAAAGAGGCGATGGAGCCCACGGTGCCTGAGTGCACGACGTACAACTGATTCTCAATGGCGCGCGCTGCGGCGCAATAACGCACTCGGAGGAAACCCCGGCGGTCGTCCGTGCAGCTGGGCACGAGCAAAAGCTCAGCGCCCTGGCGAGCGGCTTCGCGAGCAAACTCGGGAAACTCCACATCGTAGCAAATGTTGACGGCAAACTTGCCGAAGTCGCTTTCAAAGAGCCTGAGTCCGTGACCAGACCTGACGTCCCATTCTTCGCTTTCAAAACGTGTCATCTGGAGCTTGTCCTGGAAGGACTCGGATCCCGAGGGCCCAAAGACATGGCAGCGATTGACGAGACGACTCTTGCCCCCGCCCCAGGAGGGGATCGTGCCGGCGACGACCGTGAGACCGTGGCGCTTGGCTTGGCTTCGGAAGAACTCGACAAAGCGGCCTTCCAGGTTTGCGAGTCCTTCGATCTGTTCCCGAAGCGGACGCCGGGGGTCTCCCAGGCTCAGGAGCTGGGCGGTGAAATATTCGGGGAAGAGCACGAGCCGGCACCGGTAGTCCTTTGCGGCCTCGATCCAGGCACCCGCTTGCGCTTCAAAGTCCTCGAAAGATGCGATCGGACGAAGAAAGTATTGGCTAGCGGCGATGCGCACTCGGCGAGACATGAAACCTAAGCTAGCCGATTTATCGAGCGAGGTTGAGCGGAATTGTGCGGCGAGCGAAATTGTCGAGCGGTCCCGGAGAAACGCTAGTCTGCCCGTTCCGCGGTGCAAGTGTATTGCTCGCTCTCTTCGTCCCAATGCGCGGTGACGTCGATGGGACGGCAGCAGACTTCGCAGTCCCAAATCCAGTTTTGATGCGTGCCTTCGCTGGGATCCACGGACACCTGAAAAGTTTCGAAGCAGAACGGACAGACCACGTCAGCGTCGTAAACCATGACCTCTTCTACTCGATTTGGACGGGTGACGAAAACTACGGGGGCAACGGGCGCGGATCGGGGCTCGGGAATTTACTTGTCTTCCGGATAGTCGGCGCAGTTGGCGAGGTTGCTCTTGGCCCAAGCCGCGAGATCGGTCTTAGGCTTTTGCTTCGTCAAGGCGGGCCAGGGGAAGCCCGGTGGGAGACCGCTGGCGTTCGCGACGGAGTCGAAAATGCCCTGGATCAGCAAGCGGTTCTCGGACTGAGCGTCGGGTCGCGCGGGGAGCTGGGGAGTGAAGACTACCAGGCGATCCAGGTTGAGGGCGCGACCGTCAAAGAGAACAAAGGCCCACGGATCGCGCACCGGCACGCAGACGGGAATCTCCATCGAGGCGTACTGATAGCGCAGCGCTTGAACATCGAGGCGCTGCACAAGGCGGTCGCGGACTGCTTTGCAGGGAGCGGCATTGTTGGCGGAGGAAAATATCCTGTTCAAGGAGCCTACGGGGCAGTTCAACTTGGCGAGCCCTTGGACCAGAGTCGTGGAAGGCGTGGAAAGGCTGTCGAGACTTGGAAGAGCTAGGAACTGGGTGTCTTTCGGAATCACGATTTGCATCAGGGCCCAGTCGGTGGATTCCAGGTCGAGTCCCATTCCCGATGCGGATCCGTATCCCGCGGTGATCACCGGGTCGATGGCGGCATAGACGCCATGGCCCATCACGGAGTTCGTCGCATTGTTGTCCGTCCAAAACTGCTCTTTGAGGTAGTTTAGGTAGTGTTTCGCGCGGGGATCCAAGGCCGTCAGGGGGCGTTTGTCGTTTCGATCACCCACGTTGGCGCGGGGGGCCCAGTGATAAACATGAACGTCGCGGCTCAGACGGCGCACCCAGGGCTGCGCGTAGGCGAGGAGCTCGCGGTCTACGGAGGCTTCGTCCGCTGGGGCCAGCGTTGGCGTCAAGCTCGCGATTACCAGAGTCCACAAGCGCAGGTTCATGGTCGTTCCTCTCAGGGAGTTTCTCGTACTTAGGTCTCAGCTCGACCTCTCCTTTTCGGCGCCTAGGTGTGGCGACTTAAATGAAGATTTGACGAGGCTTGGGTGCGCTAAAAGTCGCGAGCCATGACGGTCTTGCGCCCCTCCGAGCGAGCGTGGGCGATGGCTGCGTCGCAGAGGGCGCGGATCTTGTCGGAGAGGATCTCGTTGACGTCGGCCGAAGTGTTCATCTCGGATCGCTCGCGAATGTAGTTCTTGAGTTTAGAGACGACCACGAGCACTTCGTCGGTCTGAGCTGGACGGGCCGGCGCGCTACCCGGAGGAGTTGTGGTCGACCGTTGAGGGCCGTCTTCCGCGGGTTCGGAGGGGGAGATCTCTTCCAGGGCCCACGCGTCCTTGTGGCGAAGGACGGGCACGTGCGCCGACCAACAAGACACCGTGCAGAAGACGAGCGAAGTGCGCGGCTGGTTGCAAGTGCTGATGTTGCACCGCTGGTAGGCTTGCTTGAATCCGATAGGTTTTTTGCAGCTGCTACACTTGCGCCAGTAGGGTGCTTCCATCGGCAGAATTCTAGACGCGGGATGGGGCAAAGACTAGACTGGCCGGATGAGTGACTTTGACAGTCGCCTGCGGGCCTCCCTGGTCTCGGTGCCCGATTTTCCGGCACCCGGAATTCTCTTTTACGATCTGACTCCCGTGTTTGCCGATGCCAATTTTTTTCGTGAGATGATCGAGGAACTCGCCCGCCCGTGGCTCACGGCCCGCGTGCAAGCCGTTCTTGCGCCCGAGTCTCGGGGATTCATCGTGGGCGTGGCCTTGGCGCAGCGTTTGGGGGCGGCGTTTTTGCCGGCTCGAAAAAAAGGAAAGCTTCCCCGCGCTACCCTCAAGTCCCGCTTTTCGATGGAGTATCGCTCAGAGGGCGAGGACATCTTCGTCCATGCGGATGCCTGTGGTCCGGGCACGCGGGTGCTGTTCGTGGACGACGTCCTTGCCACGGGAGGCACCGCTGGGGCGTGTTGCGATTTGGTGAAGCAACTCGACGCGGAGTTGCTCGGCGCGAGTTTCGTGCTTGAGATCAACTCGCTGAACGGACGCACCCAGTTGCCCGCCGCGGCGAAGACCGAAGTTTTGCTTTCGATTTCGTGATACCCCGATCAATGGCTGCGGGACTCTAAGACGATCAGTCCCACGGAAATCGCGGCCAACGCGTAAAGCGTTGGCTGAATTTCCCGACGACGACCGGCCATCACGTGCAACACCACCCAACTCGTAAAACCCCAGAGCAAGCCTTGGGTGATCGAGAAGGTTAGCGGAATCAGCGCTACCGTCAGGAAGCACGGGACCAAGGCTTCGAGCCGGCCCCAGGGGAGTTCGCGCACCGAGGCAAACATCAGTGCGCCCACGAGCACAAGCACGGGCCCCGTGGCGAAGGCGGGCACCATCGCTACCACGGGTGCGATAAAGAGGCAGGGCACAAAACAAAGGGCCGTGATCACCGAGGTGAGTCCTGTGCGGCCGCCCGCACGAATGCCTGCGGCGCTTTCGATGTAGGCGGTACCCGGAGACGTTCCGAAGAGTCCGGACGCGAAAGTCGCGAAGGCGTCCACGGCTAGGGCTTGGCGCAAACGCAGGGGCTCACCGTTTTTATCCACGAGGTTGGCCGCTTTGGCCACTCCCAGAAAAGTCGAAAGCGAGTCGAAAAGATCCGTAAAGAGAATCGAGATCATGGGCGCCACCAAGGTCCATTGGAGCGCGCCCAGGAAGTCAGCTTGGAAGAAGGTGCTCGTAAAGTCGGGCGCGCTCAACAGCTTCGGGGGCAAGTGGATCTTTCCCAAGGCAAGCGCGGCGAGAGTCACCAGCGCTATGCCGCTCAGAAGCGCCAGCGGATGATTCTTGCGCAGCAACCAGGTGCTCCACACGAGGCCGCCGAGCGCGAGCAGGCTCTCGATCCCAATCTTGCCGAAGGTCACGAAGGTGACCGGGTGGGGCGCGATCAGTCCCATGTTCTTGAGTCCGAGAAAGCTCAGGAAAAGGCCGATGCCCACACCTGCGGCGGCACGCAGAGGCTCGGGGACTGCGGTCGCGATGCGGTGCCGTAAGGGAGTGAGCGAGAGAATGAGGAAGAGCACGCCCGACCAAGCAACGAGTCCGAGCGCCACGGGCCAGGGGACTCCCGCACCGAGGACCAGGTTGTAGGTGAAGAAGGCGTTCAGGCCCATTCCGGGGGCGACGGCATACGGGAGCTTCGCGAAAAGGCCCATCAGAAGAGTGCCTAGGAAAGCCACGCAGACCGTTGCGGTGAGCACGCCGTCGAAAGGCATGCCCGTACCCGTGGTCGAGAGGATGGTCGGATTGATCACGACGATATAGCTCATCGTAAAAAAAGTGGTGAGTCCCGCGAGGACCTCGCGAACAACGTGGGATCGTTCAGCGCGTTCCGTAGGCACGTTTCATTTCCTGGGCATGTTTTTCGAGGAGGTTGCCGGCACGGCTGCACATGAGGTCGGCGGTGTCGATCTGGTAGCTCGTCATCTGCGCATTCTCTTCGTCGTAGAACTCCACGTAACAATCCGGGAAGCCCAGCACGTGGCCGAACTCGTGACGGATCGTCCACTGAACTTCGTACTCTTCGATGGGCGCGTTGGCGTCCATGGTGATCGTGTTTCCGCCCAGGCCATTCACGTGCGGAACAACGCCGGGTTCGAACTCCACGCGCACGGGAGCGCTCGCAAGAAACTCGAGCTGAAGTTTCCAGTCGCCCCATTTCCATTCGTCCTCGATGTTGAGCTTGAGGAAGTCTCGAATGGGATCGTTCTGAGGGTCGCGGAAAGGAAGTGTTGCGCTCTCGCTCGGGCCGTTGCTCGTCCAGCGCATCTCGCGACGCGGGTTCTGAATACGATAGAGGCGGTTGAAGGCGGATTCGCCGCCGGCACGGTGGCGTTCAAAGTACGCGCGCACGGCGTTCTGGCGAAGGGCCGAACTCAGAGAGCTTTGGCAGGCGGACTCGGTGGCGGTCGCGCCGTTGAAGCAAAGGCCTCGGAGCCACGTGCTGAGACGGGCCTGGTCATCCGGGCTTAGCGCGGAGAAGTTGTCGAGCTTGGCCTCGAGGTCGGCCTCGCGAACGAGAAAATAGTAACCGCGCACGTCATTTTTGCGGGCGTGAATGTAGGAACCGCGATGAGGCAGCGTCAGCGTCCACCTCGCAGCCGTTTGGTAGAGCCGATCGATGCGGCGAGAGATCAAGACGAAGCTCGCATCGTCGATTTCGAGGGGGGTCGAGGTGGGTCGAGTACGGGCGAAGACGACGTCCCAAACTTGAGGGGGGAGCTCGGGGCGAAGCTTGGCGAATTCGGTCTCGAGAATCCCGGGCGAGTAAGTCTTGGGAGCCGAGATCGGGTATCCCACGCGATTGTCGGGGCCCGTCAGTCGGAGCTTGCGATCCGGCGAGCGAGTCGCGTTGATTTTGTCGAGCCAGTCGAGATTACGGGCGCCGGCTTCGCGCAGCTGGGAAACCACGTCGGTAGCTTCCAGCGGGCCGATCTGCGAAGGGGTCTCCGCGAGGAGGGCACGGTAGGCGCTGCCGCTCGCGTCGGGCGGCAAGTGCACCGGTGGAAGCGCGCCGGTTTTGGCGGGCGAGGGTGCTTCCACGGCACAGGCGCTGAGGGTTGCGAGTGCTAAGAATCCGGCGAGGACTGTGACGGCTTTGGTCATGCGATCTCTCTTTTCGTGAAGCGTCGTGAAGAGGACGTTTTTTAGGCGAATTCAAGGATTTTGCCTATAGAATACCTCGCATGCGACTGGAGGACCTCGGCTGGGATGATTTCTTCGCGAAGCAGGCGAAGGTCGAGGCATCCGAGCAACTGGTGTGGGGGCGCGTGGGGGAAGAACTTCGCGGGCAGTTTCAGGTTTTTACCGAAGCGGGCGAAGTGGCGGCGATACTTCCGGGCCGTTGGCGTCGGGAGCGAGCCCAGGGGGCCGAAGTTCCGACCACGGGAGACTGGGTTGCTTTGGAAAAAGGCGCCGGCTCCGACCAGTTTGTGATTCAACGTTTGCTTGAACGGCGCACCAAGCTTTCGCGCAACGCCGCGGGGGAAATCTCACAGGAGCAAGTGGTTGCGGCGAACGTGGACGTGGTTTTTGTGCTCACGTCGCTCAATCAAGACCTCAATTTGCGGCGCCTCGAGCGCTACTTGTCGGTGGTGTGGGAGAGTGGGGCCACGCCCGTGTTGATTTTAACCAAGGGCGACCTTTGCGCCGATGTGGAGGCGAGTTTGACGGCCGTCCGTTCGATCGCCGGTGCTGCGGAGTTGTTGGTCACGAGTCAGTTCGATGCCGAATCGGTCAAGGCCGTGTCCGCGCGGATTCCACCGCGAAAGACCGCTGTGTTCATTGGGTCCTCGGGGGTGGGTAAATCCACGCTCGTGAATTTGATGATGGGCTCCGAGGTGCAAGCCACGGCCGCGATTCGGGAGAACGACGACGAGGGTCGCCACACCACGACCTCGCGGAGGATCGTGGTGCTTCCGTCGGGAGGACTCGTGATGGATACGCCGGGCATGCGCGAGTTGCAGATTTGGGAAGCCGATGGCGGCTTGAGCCGTGTTTTCAGCGATGTGGAGGAACTCGCGCTCCGTTGTCGTTTTACCGACTGCAAGCACCTCAGCGAGCCGGGTTGTGCGATACGCGGAGCGATCGACGCAGGTGCCTTAGCCCGCGACCGCTACGACAGCTATCTGAAGCTCAAGGCCGAGGCGGCTTTCCAAGCCCGCCGCGGCGACAAGGTGGCGCAGTCCGAACTTAAGAGCCAGTGGAAGAAAATCCACCGCGAAGGCCGCGCTAACGGGAAGGCGAAGCGCGGGCGCTGAGTTTCGCGCTGGCCACTACCCAGGCAGCGAGCCAAGCGGTGCGCGCTGTACGCCGAGAGCGCTTTTTTTGCGTTCGTATTGCCGAGTCTTCTCTAAGGCCTCGAAGTTCTTCCGTTGCTGCCCTGCCGTTTGATGCGACAGGTGCGGAGGGCGACGGCGGCTTGACTCCCGGTCCTCGCGTTCCGGCGGGTAAACTGAGCGAATGACCGCTCCCGATACTTCTGCTCGCCGCAAGAAAATGGACGTCGAGGACTTCTTCGTGAAGCTTCTTGAGTTACTCTGTCGCCACTCGCCGGATTCGCTGAGCTATTCGAAGATCTCCCGCTGGACGGGCGTTTCGAGAACCACGATTTACTACTACTTCGGGAGCTCCCTGGAGAACCTCATGCGTGAGGCCGTGGTCAAAGGCGCGCGAAACTTTCTGCAGTTCGAGCGCAATCAGGACTTCGGCAAGTTTGCCGACTATCGGAGTTTTCAGCAAACCGTTGTCAACGAGAGTCACTTGCTCGTGGAGCGCAATCCGTGGGCGCCGATCTTGTACCTTCGCTATCGCCACGACCCGGGTTTCATCGGTCAGGCCGTCCGCGAGGTGGAAGAGAGCTACTTCAAGGAGCAGGCTCGGGCCTACAAGCATTTCACTAAGCAGGACGCCGATCTGCGCGCCATGCGCCTGGTGGCCTATCTTAAGATCGGCGTGCTCTACGGCCTACAGGCCGACTCTTCCCTTTGGTTTGGACCAGCCAATGCCGTCGAGCGGGAAAAACTCTCGATCGTGATGGCCGATCTCTCCCAGAGAATCATGACCGCCGCTCCCTGAATCCACACGTTTCGGGCCCGAAAGCGAGAGTGTTTTTCGTGCGCCGTTAAAATGCAAATTATGTATTGTAAATTATTTTTATATACGTAAACTGTATATCAGATGAAGTTGCCGAGTTGGGAGTTGTCCGTGCTGAGCCGTAGCGTGAGCTACGCGAACCTCTCGGGGGCCGCGACTCACGTGGGCCTCAGTCAGCCGCAGCTTTCACGCATCGTGCGCCGCTTGGAAGATCAGCTGAAGGTGACGCTCCTGGATCGGCGCGTTCGCAAGCTCGCAGCATGGACGCCACAGGCGCGGCAGCTTGCGCGGCTATGGGCACGCAACCTGCAGGTTTTTGAGGCGGAGGTTCGCAGTCTCGGTGAGCCCGTGTGGCCGAAGCACCTTCGCGTGGGCACCGAATCGGGGCTGGTTCCGACGGCCTCGGAATTCGCCCATTTTCTTTTTGAGCGTTTTGGCGTCGAGAAAATCGAGTTCGACGTGCTCGAGCCCGAAGAGCTCGAAGGGGGCTGTCTCAGTGGCGACCTCCACTTTATTTGTGTGTCTCGCGAGTCCCGTCGGCGCGTTTCGAAATTCACGCGGCGACTCGGCTGGCAGATCCTGGCCCCGGCGGGGGAGACCGCCGGTGTCCGTGTGCTTGCCCGCAGCGAACCGAGGGAAACCGAGGTTGGCGAGCGGATCCGGCGGAGCCGGGGCCAGGATCCTATTTTTCGCACGATCGTCAGCGATTCCTTTGAGGTGCGCAAGCACTGGATCGAGGATCGCGGGGCGGGGGGCTGGATGCCCGTGGGGCTAAAAACTCGCGGCAGCGCATCAAAACACAAACGACCGGTTCTGCTGTTAGGCTCTAGGGCGGTGGATCCGCGCCTTTGGGACATCGTGGCGTCGGATTTTCATCTTTGACCCGCGGAGCGCGGCTACGCAGAATCAGGTTGGGAGGAACGTGAAGGGCATCCGACTTTTGGTACGAAGATTCCCCGCAGGGAAGGGCCTGTCAGCACTCGTGCTGCTGCTTCTTCTCGTGTGGTGGGTTTCGCCCAAAGTAGCCCCTAAAGAAAAGAAGTCTTGGCCGCGTCACGAAGTGGCGCGCATTCTCGGTCAGGATTTTCGTTCCTCGCGTTACCCGGCTTCCGTCGACGTCCCGCTGCCCGAGATTCCGGAGGCCCGCCCCCTGAAGGTTGCCTACACTCTCGACTTCGAGCTTCAGGGAAAGATGGAGCAGCTTTTCCAATCCTACAAACCCGACTACGGCGCCTTCGCTGCGATCGATGCGGAGACGGGTCGCGTCCTGAGCCTCGTGAGCTTCAGTCGGCAACCTAACGATTACGGCCATCTCGCTTTGCAGGCACGATTCCCTGCGGCTTCGATCTTCAAGATCATCACCGCCGCCGCCGCCCTCGACTCGCGATTGCTCCAACCCGACTCCGTGATTCCCTTCGATGGGGGCTCGCACACGCTCTATCGAAAAAACGTGAACGCCACTCGCTTTAATCGCTGGACCCGCTACGTCACTCTGGAGCAGGCCTTCGCCAAGTCGATCAACACAGTCTTCGGAAAAGTGGGGCTCTTCCACGTGGGTCCGGGCTTGCTTCGCGACTATGCCACGCGATTCGGATTTAACGGCACGATGGACACCGACCTGCCCGCCGAATCGGGCCGCGTCCTGGTGCCCCGAGACGACGATTGGGGCGTGGCAGAAGTAGCCTCCGGATTCACGTCCGAGTCGATGTTGAGTCCGTTGCATGGCGCGCTCATCGGCGCTGCGATTGCCAATGACGGGGTCCTCGTGGCTCCGTACGTTGTGGAAAGCATGACGGACAACGCCGGACTGGCCGTGTACCAGGGAAAAGCCAACGAAGGTACCCGGGTGCTGACGCTTGAGGGCGCAGCCGAGTTGCGCGAGCTTATGCAGGCCACCGTTTCCGACGGTACTTCGCGCAAGTCTTTTCGAACCCTGCGCGGGCTTCGTCGCATCGATGAGCTTGAAGTGGGAGGGAAGACCGGCTCCCTCACCGCGATCTCCGAGCCTCGTGGCAAGGTGGACTGGTTTGTGGGTTATGCCCGCATCCCCAGCTCCGATCCCAGTCGCCCCGAAGGCACGCGGATAGGGATCGCCGCGCTCACCGTGAACGTGAAACATTGGACCGTGAAGTCGTCGTGGCTGGCCGGACGTTTCGTGGAGCTCTACCACTCTCGCACTCCCGCCCGAATGAAAGTGGTATCGGGAATCGCTCCCGCGCGCGAACCCGCCTCCGGCCGACGCTAGGCCGTTTCTCACATCTTTGCTATGAAGGGGCCATGAGCCAGACCGTGCGCGCGGGAATTTTGGGCGGAGGGCAGCTGGCTCTGATGCTCGCGCAGGCTGCCGAAGATCTTGGCATCGAAGTGGCCGTGCTTTCGCTCGGGGCCGACGACCCGGCCGCCGCCGCTGCCCGGCACGTTCTCGGTGATCCCAACGAGCTGAACGACGTGGTGCGTTTCGCCGAAAGCTGCGACGTTCTGACCTTTGAGAACGAGTTCGTGCCTGCGGCCGTGCTGCGTCGCTTGGGCGAGATGGGGCCCGAGCGGGTGCGTCCGGCGCCTCACGCGCTCTTTCAGCTGCAAAACAAGATTCGCCAAAAAAAACTTCTCGAGAACTTACGCATTCCGACCTCTCCCTGGAGTGGGCCGGAAGCGGGCGAGCGTGCCGACGATTGGGCGCGGCGGGCATGGCTCGATTTCGAGAAGGACGGCGGACCGGTACTGAAGTGGGCCGAGCTCGGTTACGACGGCAAAGGCACTTGCCTGGCTTACTCGCTCGAAGAGGCAGTCGGTTTTGCGCGCGAAGGGTTTACGCAGGGGCGGGAAATTTTTTCCGAAGCCCGGGTGCCGTTTGTTCGCGAGTTAGCGGTGATCGCTTGTCGCTCGGTGATGGGCGAGTTCCGTGCTTGGCCGCTCGTCGAATCTACTCAAGTGTCGGGAACCTGCTACTCGGTGCGCGGGCCTGCGCAGGCGCTCGGCGTGCGCGCGGGCCTGGAAGAACTTGCGCATGACTACGCACGCCGCATAGGCGACGCGCTGAATTTTGTCGGGACCTTCGCGGTGGAGATGTTCGAAACGCCGGACGGACAGTTGCTCGTCAACGAACTGGCCCCACGGGTTCACAACACCGGGCACTACACGGCGGATGCCTCGAAAACGAGTCAGTTTACGAATCACTGGCGAGCGCTTCTGGGACTCTCGCTTGGCGACACCGCGAGTTCGGCCGGCGGCTTTGCGATGATCAATTTGTTGGGGCCGAAGGGGGTGACGCCCCGCTCGGGTCCTCTTCCCTTGCCTCAGGTGCCGCTGCTCGATGGCGGGCAGGCCGTCCTGCATTGGTACGGAAAAACGGAAGTGCGACCTGGTCGCAAGATGGGCCACGTGAACCTGGCCGTCGCCGCGATCGCGGATTTGGACGGCGCTCTGGAAGATTTACTGGCCTGTGAGCGGCGGTGGGCCGCAGACATCGAAAGAGGATCGGAATCATGAAGAAGGTGTCCTCAAAGACTGCGCTCGTGGCTTTGCTCATGGGAAGCGATTCTGATTGGCCCGTGATGCAGGCTGCAGCCGACGTGCTCACCGACTTCGGGGTTTCCTTCGAGGTGCGGGTGGTGTCGGCTCACCGCACTCCCGTAGAAATGATCGACTTCGCGGCGCGAGCGCGTGGGGAAGGTTACCGCGTGATCATCGCGGGCGCGGGCGGAGCGGCGCACTTGCCTGGGATGCTTGCGGCGGTCACCGAGTTGCCCGTGATTGGCGTGCCGGTGCCCGTGGGTAGCCTCGGGGGTCAGGATGCGTTGCTCTCCATCGTGCAAATGCCCAAAGGAGTGCCTGTGGCGACCGTGGCTATCGGCAACAGTTGGAACGCGGCTTTGCTCGCGGTACAGATCCTGGGCGTGAGCGACGAGAAGTTGCTCGACAAGGTAGCCGAGTACAAGGAAGCCAGCCGACAACGCGTGGTGGGGCTTCGCCTGAAAGCCAAAAAGAAGAGTTAGTCGAGAAGACGCCGCAGCGCCGAGGTACAGCCCGCAGGCGTGACGAGCTCGGAACGGTTTTGGAATCGGAAGTTCCGCTCGCCGTTTTTCCACCAGCGGCTGCGCGAGTCGTCGCCGAGTACGTACTCGAAGTCGCGAGGCACTTGCTCGCCCAGCGGCACTTCGAAGACGAAGTTTTTGCCCTCCAGTCGCGGAGCGACCTCATAGGTGTGGCTCCATCCGTCGGTGCCGAGCCGTAACTTGGATTCCGAGAACTCACGAGCGGGCAGGCGATGTTGGTGCCAGTGGACTTGGCCGTCGATGAGCGGTGCGGCGATCATCGCCTTGAAGCGATTCAGACGCTCGTCAAAGACGATCTGCCGGATGGCTCCGCTCACGAAGTCGATGTCCTCCGAAACTACAACGCTGTTTGGAGACAACGAGCGGTAGGTGCGCTTGTTCCGGCGCAGCTTGTCGTCGATGTAGTTCCAGATTTGGGCTCGGTCTTGTCCCTGGGCGTAGACATCTACTCTGGCGACGATTTCTTTTTTAAAAGGCTCGCGGTAGAGCTCGGGCATGTTGCGGTTGCGCTGCGCGCTTTCAAGCAGCACTGCCTGCCGGAGCGCCGTCTCGGCGACTCCGTCGGCCTCGGCGGCGCCCGCGATTCGCGCGAAGTACGCGCGCACTCTGTCGACGAGATCGGTGGCCTCTGTCGTGGGAATGTCCAGTTCGGCAGCGAGACGATCGACGGCGGTCGCGACGGCGGGTTCCTGGAGCGCGACGCGCATGAGCACGTCGAGGCGCGCATGCAGTTTGAGTTTCGAGAAGTCATCGGCGTGTTTGACGAGGACCTTCTGGTCCTTGGCCACGAGGGCAAGGATACGGTCGGCGAGATTTTTCGCTTGGGGATCGCCAAAGGTCTCCGCTACCCAGCGGCGAGGGAAGCCCAGCTGCTCCAGGAACGCGAAACGAAGGTGATGAGCGTAGAGTTTCTTCATGCGTTGGGCCATTTCTTTAGGCGAACGTAGCCTCGCTGCAGCGCTTTGATCGGGGTAGGCGGCCCTTAGCGAGGCGTGAAGTTCGCCGTAGGATTCCGAGAGAAAGTCGAGCTCGTTGTTCATGGTGGGAAAGCTCGCGTGGTCGGCGTGCTGGTTCACGTAGCCCGCGGTGGCGGTGACGCTGGCGTAGTCCAGGTAACGGCCGTGCGCTTCGATGTTCGAGGGGGTCAAGGCTCCGTGGAATATCTTCTTCGCGTGCGCGGCGGTCATCTGCTCGACTTGTCGCTCGTACATCTCGTCGATTTTGGCCAGGAGCATCTTGGTCCGCTCGGATGCCTCAATCGGAGTTCGAGGGACGGGCAAAGCGCCGTCGATTTTTTGCATCGCCGCACGCAGACGCCCGAGGTCGTCGAGTTGGCCTTCGGGGGCTTGGTAGTGCGGGGCGCGAATAAAGTGGGCGGGGCGCAAGGGATCTTCGCGCACGATGAGCGAGCGGCGCTCCTTCGTGCCGTCGGGCCAGTGCGTGTACGTGCCGGTGTCGAGAATGAAGAGCACACGGTTGGCGCCCCGAGGCAGCTCGGTGTTGGCCACTTCGCCCCAGATGGCCTCTTGAACGGCCTCCTTGATGGATCCGCCCCCGTGGTTGTGGTCGAAGCCGGTGCGTGAGCTACGCAGCGGAGTTTGGCCGATGTTTTTGACCTGCAGCGGACCGGTGGTGCCCGCCCGACCGCTTCCGCCGTTGTAGCCGATTCCGGCGCCACCGTAGCGATCTGCAAAGAAGGTCTTGGTCTCGTCCGTAAAGTCCTCCGCTGCGTCGCTCGCGTTAGGCACCATGTACGCGAAGTGCTCGAGGATTTGTTCCTCGAAAGCGGGCGTGAGTCCGTCGGATGGTATAGCGATGCCGAGCTCGCGCAACGCGGGGAAGTTCACCCAAAGCACTTTGGCTTTGCGCAGTCGCTTGGCCTGAAACTCAACGTAGGATTCGGACGGAAGGTCCGTGCCCCGGCGAGCAGGCGTACCGTCGCCCATGAAGGCATCCAGCGAGCGGTCGATCGTTGCCGGAGTCCGATTGGTCATGTTCGGGATAGGCTCGGCCGAGGGAGGTGCCGTGTGGACGCAGGCCGTCGTGAGAATCAGGGCCATCCCACGGGCCACGCCGCACGAGGCAATATACGCAGGCGAAGTCCCGTTCCATCGCACTCCCCTCTATCGGTCCTCTTCCTTAGAAAATGAAGAGTTTCTAGGTTATTCTCCTTGCCATGAAGCACTTTTCTATCCTGTCTTTCGCGCTCCTTGTCTCTGCTTCCGCACTGGCTGCGGGGCAGGTGCACATGAAGGTCGGACTCACGGCCGGATCGTTCACCGCCGAGGCCGCTTCGGTGCAGGGCGTGGCCCAGCCCGACGGCGCGGGTTACAAAGCCGAGAACGTGACCTTGCCTTTGGACGATCTCAAGTCCGGCATCGAGCTGCGCGACGAGCATATGAAAACGAAGTATTTCGAAACCGCGAAGTATCCGGTAGCGAAGCTTCTCTCGGCCAAGGCCAAGGAGGGTCGCTTCGAAGGGCAACTCGTGGTGCGAGGCAAGACGCAAAAGATCGAAGGCACGTACTCGGTTGAGGGTCAGCAACTCAAGGCTCACTTTACGACCAAAATGACCGACTACGGCATTGGCAAGATTAGCTACATGGGTCTCGGCGTAAAAGAAGAAGTCACGCTGGACGTGACGCTGCCGATCCAAGCGGCCGCGCCCAAACGGTAGACGGAAGCGGTCAGCGAAAGTTGGGGCGCGCCGGACTACTTGTCGCTCTTTCGTTTCTTTTGGGGTCGATTCTGCTTCGGCCGAATCCGGCCCAGGCGTATCCGAACTTTTATTCGTACGGATACGCCTCGTGTCTGAGCTGTCACTTCAACCCACTCGGCAATGGCCCGCTCACGGACTACGGACGCGCTGTTTCGGCGACGGCCATCTCGGCGAAACCCCTTTTTGATCGACAGGCTTCCGACGACGCGCTCGCCGAGTCCTCGGGCTTTCTGGGAACCCGTACCAAGTATCTTCCCGACGCGGTGCGCCCGTCGGCACAGTACCGGGGGCTGCTCTTGGCCTCGCGCCTACAGGAGGGGCCTACGTGGCGTCGCTACCATATGCGTGCGGACGCCCAGCTCGTGCTACGAACACCTGAAGACCGCATGGTGGCTTCGGGGTCTATCGGGTACATCCCGGCTCCACCCGGAGAGCCCCGTCTCGTCTCTCGTGAGCACTACCTGGGCGCACGCGTGGGCGATCGCTGGGGCGTTTATGCAGGCTACTTTGATGTCGCTTACGGATTGAGGATCCCCGATCACGAGTCCTTCAGCCGGAGTTTGACGGGGCTCAAGCAAAACGACCAAACACACGGGGTGCTTTTGCATCACACCAGCGACAAGACTGAGGGGGCCGTACACGCTTTTCTGGGAAATCTCATGCAGGCCGCGGCGCTTCGACCGGTCGGCGCTTCGGCCACGGTAGAGCATGAATTTTGGAACAAGAATCGTCTTGGTCTTTCCGTGCTGCGTTCGAGCAACGATTTCCGCTCTCGGACGCAGGCCTCCGTTCATCACCGCATTCGATGGCGCGAGGGGTCCGGAGTGATCTCTGAGTTAGGCGTGGCCCGGATCGCGACGGTGGAGCCTTCGACGAGTCTCGCTCCGTTTCTTTTTGTTCAGGGCACGCATCGCTTTTTTCGGGGCTTCCATGGACTTGCCACCCTCGAGGCGGCCTCGACACAGTTGTTTCGGCCGGCCGCCCGATACTATCGCGTGGCGCCCGGTGTGCAGTGGTTTGCGCTTCAGCGGGTAGAGCTGCGCCTGGATTTCGGCGGGATGTGGACGCGAGCGGTGGGCGGAGTGAGCAACGACTTTAGGTTAGACGCCATGGGGCAGGCAGCCCTGAGCTTTTAGCTCTCAACAGAGAGGGGTCTTAGGGTTGATCGAGGCGGGCAATCCAGTCTCGAATCACCAGCGCCTGCTCGGGTGTCAGTGCGGGGTTGTTGCGACCCGCCGGCATATTACCGAAAGGGGTGACCCCCTTGAGGCGCGTATACATGGGCGAGCTCTCCGGCGCACCGGCCAGGATCAACAAACCTTCCTCGTCGGCGATGGCGCGATAGCCCGCCTCGTCTAAATCGGTCCAGTCGCTGTGCGCGTGGCAGGTGACACACCGGGCATCGAGCAAGGCTTTGGCTGCCGAGAAGCGTTGGCCCGCATCGGGCGTCACGGGGGCCGCGTCGGGCGGCGAGGGTTGCGAGGGTTGAGGCGGTAGCGGGTCGCTGATTTGTGCGAGTTGAAGGATCCACTCGCGGAGGGATGCCGCCTCTTCTACGGTCAGTGCGGAATTGCCGACGCCTTTGGGCATATCCCCACCGGCGACGATCCCCTTGAGACGTTGGTAGAGCGGAGAGCTTTCGAGGGAACCTGCCACGACGAGTCCGGTCTCGACGAAGCCTCCTTCGTCGAGAGAAGTCCATTCCTGATGGAAGTGGCAGGTGGAGCACTTCGAATCCACGATGTTCTTGGCTGTGACAAAGCGGTTTTCGGGCACAGTGCCGGAAGCGTTTTGGTCGCGCATGCGCGGCGCGAGCTGGGCGTCTCCCGTGCTCGAATTGCTTGTGGACAGCTGACAAGCCGAAAGCGCTAGCAGAACGCTCAGAAAAATAAGAGCCCTCGGTGCCCGCATGGATTCTCAGCGCTCGACGGGAAGGCCTTGGCTCGACCACGAAGTCATTCCGCCTTCGAGGTTGTAGGTGTCGGCGAAGCCGTGAGCTTGAGCCAAACTTGCGGCACGGAGGGAGCGGCTTCCCATGCGACAGACGAAGACGTAGGTCTTGGACTTGTCGGCCTTCTCAAGCCACTGGGCAAAGTCGAGTTCGAGCGTGACGAGTTGGGCTCCGGCGATGTGGCCAAGGGGGCCGGTGAACTCGTCCGGGCGGCGGACATCGATCAACTCGATCTCACGCCGATCCTTGCCGAGCGCCACTTCGAATAATTCGCGCGAGGTGATTTCGGGGACGCCTTCGCCGGAGAGGGTAGCTCGGGGAAAAATCGACATACCTATTTGTTAGCCTGCGTCGCGGTACAGAACAAGCAGGAGAAGGCCTAAGACAACCCGGTACCAGCCGAAGATCGTGAGGGAATGTGTCTGCAGGAAACGCAAAAAACCGCGGATCACGAGCAGGGCAACGACAAACGACACGACGCTTCCGATGAGGAGGGCCGGGACGCTCTCGGAGAGTCCCGATTCGTGGCGTATTTTGAAAAGGTCGTAGGCCGTTGCCGCCAGAAGGGTGGGGATCGCCAGGAGGAAAGAAAACTCGGCCGAAGCGCGGGCGTCGAGGCCAGCAAAACGACCGCCCAGGATCGTGGTCATGGAACGCGAAGCTCCGGGCCAGAGCGCAAACACCTGGAAGAGTCCGATGCGAAAGGCCTGGCTAAGGGTGACGCGCGCGAGCCCGTCGTGTTCGGGGTTGCTCAACGTGCGTGCCGCGCGAGGCAGAAACTGCTCGGACGCAATCATGAAAATTCCGCCCAGGAGCAAGGCCCAGGCTACGGGAGTGACCCCGAAGAGGTGGGTCTTGATAGCGGATGCCCACACGAGCCCGGCCAGAGCCGCAGGCAAAAAGGCCACCAAAAGCGCAAGGGCGAGTGACCGTCCCGCACGCTCTCCGCGAAAAAACGAGGCGAGGCGGCCGACCAATGGAACGCGGTAATGCCAAATCACGGCCAAGATGGCGCCACTTTGAATAATGACGTCAAAGGCTTTGGCGAAGGTGGTGTCTTCGAGCCGTAAAAACCGGCCGGCCAAAACCAAATGTCCCGTGGAGGAAATCGGGAGAAACTCCGTCAAGCCTTCGACCAGTCCCAGGAGCGCCGCATCGTAGAGGTTCACGTGTTCTCTAAGAGTAGCAGGATTTTCGTCAAATTTCCGTCCTGAGGGAGGCCCCGGAGGAGGCTAGAATCGAGAGCTATGAAGAACCGGATGGGGTTGGGGATGAGAGGCGGCTTCTTGTGGGTGGTCGCCGGATCGATCATTGCGAGCTGTGCTTCGAAGCAGACGGAAACGGCTCAAGAAAAGGTCGTGGGTGACCGGAGTCCCGCGAGTTACGTGGCGCGACCGATGCCGAACAACCTGTATGCCAATCAACCGCGTCCCGTCCTAAACACCACTAATGCCTATGCGCTGAGAACGAACGGTCAACCCTTCGTCCCGGCGGCGCCGCAACCCACTCCCACGCCGGGAAGCGATCCGCACGCCACGCCGACGCCCGCTCCCGTTACGCCCCCGCCGGCACCGGTGGAGGAAGTCGCCTGCTTGAGCCAGCCCCTGCCAGGCACCGGTTTCACCGTGATGAACATCCTCGCCGGGCTGAAGCTCGTACCCGGTCGAGACGTGATTACGGTAGATCGTCGCAGCGGTCGCGCCAGCGTGTTCTATATCGACTGGAACGAAGACCCGAACATCCTCCGTCCCATTTTTCAGACGGAAGTTCAGGCCGGCTCGGACTTCCACAAGATGGCCAAGAACAGCGAGGCCTTCCGCCGCGCCGTCAGTTTCGTCAACGGCACGGGGCGCACGCCTGCGGGATACAAGACTTCCGACTATGTCCAAGACGCGCGGACGGCCTGGCTCATGGCCATCCTGATTGCGTTCAAGGGTGATGCGATCTGCGTGGATCACGTGCTCAAAGACTCGCAATCGATCGTGCCCGCTGTCTCGGCCGATCTTCAGCAGCTTCCCTTCGTGCAAGCGTCCAAGCTCTTGGCCGAGGAAGACGGTCCTAAGAAACTCGCCGAATCGTGGGCGGCTCGGGAAGAGCAGCGCGTGGCGCGGGGTGAGTTGCGCCAGGACATCGAGTACCAGAAGGAAGAAGCCGAGTTCAAACACCAAGCCGACATCCTGGACCTCACCTCGCAGTTGGACGAAGCCGAACAATCGTTACGGCTCGAACTGATGGAAGTACCGAATTGCGGCCCCAAGGTTTCTCGCACACGCACCAACTCTTCGCTGGAGTCTTTCCGCAAGGCGGCCGGTTTGCCGGATCGAACGAATCGCGCTCGGGCGCCTTCGAACGCGCGTGTTCTCTTGGCTTCCTGTCGCATGGAGATCTACACCCAGCTCGCGAAGTTCCGCGAGAACGAGATCAAGCAGCGCGCGCGTTTGGCGAAACTGCAGCAGCGCAGGAAAGCCGATCCAGACAATCCCGGCGAGCCCACGCCCCAGGAAGAAGAAGTGCAAGAGAAACTGGCTAAGATCAAATCCGACACCGCCAAGTATCAAGGCTATCTCGAGCGCCTCACCATGGACGTCGACAGCTCGCTCGGCACCCAACTCGACGAAATCCAGCGGCTTCAAGGCGAAATGCGCAAGAAGAAGCGTGAAGACATCTACGGGGATCTGCTGAATCAGCAAAAGGAAATCGAGGCCGCCGACCGCAAAGAAGCGGGTGGCTGGTTGGTAGAAGGCGTGTACGGCGGCTTCCGCTCCAACTAAGACAAGAGTTTGAGAACGGTTCGGACGATGAGGTCCTTGTGCGTGATGTGCAGGAAATGCGTGGACGCGGGGACTTCTTCGATCTGAATCGCTTTTAATTTGCGCAGTCGCGGCAGGGAGTCCTCGCTGATGCCGCTGAATCTTGAAGCGTGTAGCACGTGAAACAGGTGGCCCTGCTCGGCGAGCCTAGTGTCTACTTTGGCTAAATCTTCGAACTGCTCGTCGATGCCTTGACGTTGGAGCATGCTGCGGAAGTTGCGCATTCCGACTTTCCACTCCGCGGGGAGCTGATCTCTGACCGGGTAAAAGAGCTGGCTTTGGATGAGGCTGCGTAGGCTGCGGTCCTCAATACGGCTTTGGAGCTCGGCCTTGAGTTCAGTCCAAGGGAGATGGCGATTGAGATTCTGTACGATCCCATCAACGAAGAGGAAGAGTTCAGAGCGTGAGAACGAGCCAGGACCCACATCGGTGATCACGCCGCCCCGGAAGAACTCTGGGTACTTGGCCGCAAAATCATAGACCACTTTGCCGCCCAGGCTGACTCCCGTGAGAAAGGCACGGTCGATGCCTTCTTTGCGCAAAATCTCCGCAATCTCCCCCGAGGTCGTGTCATAGGAAACTTCGCGGATGGATTCCTCTCTGAGTCCCGTGAGGCCCGCCTCGCGTCGTACGCGATGTGGGTCCAGCACGAGCACTCGGAAGTGTTCGGTCCAAGAGGGAATCATCGCGAGAAAGTTTTCCGGGCCGCCGAGGAGGCCGGGGATACACACGAGAGGAGGGCGTCGAGGATCGCCGAGAGCATCGTAATGCATGCTATCTCCTTAGCTACTCAGGGTTTTGCCGCCGTCGACCACGAGCGTTTGCCCAATGATCTGTGCGGCGCCCGAGCTGCAGAGAAAAGAAACGACTTGAGCCACGTCTTCCACAGTAGTGATGCGCCCGGTGGGCGTGCCCTCGAGTACCCGTTGGAGTCGAATGTCTTTGTCGGGAAAAGCCTCCATGGCGTCGGTTTCGACGAGGCCAGGGCACACGCAGTTTACGCTGATACCGCGCGGGGCGAACTCTGCAGCGTAGTGCCGAAAGAGGGCTTCGAGGGCGCCTTTGCTGGAGCCGACAGCGGCGTAGTAGGGAATCACGCGGGTGCCGCCAGCGGAGGTGATGCCGACGATGCGTCCGCCGCTCGGAATACGTTCGATGAGTCCCGCAATGAGTTCATGGATGGCAAATACGTTGATGTCGAAAGTCCAGCGTATATGTTTCGGCGTGAGCTCCTCGGCGGGGCGATGAACGCCGCTCGCGGCACAGTGAACGAGGGCGTCGATGGTAGGAGCCTTCTGGCGGATCTCTTCGAGGATACCCGTCAAGGTTTCGGAGCGAGTGAGATCGCCGCGCAGAGTTTCGATCGGCAGATTCTCTTTCGCGGCCTGAGCTGCCAGATCGTCGGCGGCCGCGCGATTGCGCCCGTAGAGCGCGAAGACACGATACCCTTGGCGGGCCAGTTGGAGCGAGACGGCACGGCCAATGCCCCGGGTGCCTCCGGTGACGAGAGCGTTTTTCTTGCTCACGAGCGCGAATCTCCCAAGGAGCGGCCGCCATCGATGGGGATAACCGCGCCGGTGATGTAGGACGCCTCATCCGAGCAAAGAAACGCAGCGAGGGCACCGACTTCTGCAGGCGTGCCTGCCCGTCCCACCGGTACCCTGTCCCGGAGCGAGGGCTCTTCGGCCTGGATGCGCTCGAGCAGAGGTCGGGTCAAAGGCGTGTCGATAAGACCCGGAGCGATTGCGTTGACGGTGACCCCCCGGTGAGCGACCTCCAAGGCGAGGGTTCGGGTGAAGCCTTCGATGCCGGCCTTGGCTGCGGCGTAGTTGCTTTGGCCACGTTTGGCGTAGGTGGCGCTGATGGACGAGAGGTTGAGAATGCGTCCGAACTTTTCGCGGTACATCGGCTTCAGGGCAGCATGTGTCAGGGCAAGGCTCACGACGAGATGTTCGTTCAAGACGGAGAGATAGGCGGGGAGATCCGAGCCGAGGAAGAGCCCATCGCTGAGGCGGCCGGCATTGTTGACGAGCACCGACGGGGCACGGCCGCTGTCGCTGACGACTTGGCGGTAGAAAGCCGTGGCCTCCTCGGCGTTGGTTAGCAGGGCCCGAAAGACTTTGATTTGCGTGTCGGGGTAAGCGCGGTGAATCTCCTCCACCGCTTGTGAGGCCTTCGACTCATCCGTCGCGTAGCCGAGTGCCAAGTCAAAGCGGGGAGCGAGCGCGAGCGCGATGCCGCGTCCGATTCCCGAGGTGCCTCCGGTGATAAGAGCAAGGGGCCGGCTCACGTGGCGTCCTTGGACAGGATGGTGCAGGTGTTTTGTCCGCCAAAGCCAAAGCTGTTGTTGAGGATGTGTTCCACTTTGGCAGGGCGCGCGGCGTTCGGCACGTAGTCCAGATCGCATTCCGGATCGGGCACGTCGCAGTTCATCGTGGGAGCCAGCATCTGGCGCTTGAGCATCATCAGACAGGCAATGGCTTCGATCGTTCCCGAGGCGATCGTGGAGTGTCCGATCTGGGATTTGAGCGAGGAGACGGGAATCGACCAGGCTCGATCGCCGAAGAGCCGCTTGATGGCCTGAGTCTCCAGGCGATCGTTGAGCGGGGTCGAAGTGCCGTGGGCGTTGATGTAGTCAATCTGGCTCCGGTCGAGCCCGGCGCTTTGGATGGCCAAGCGCATGGCCTCCATGACGGAGGCCGTGTCCTCGCGTCCGTCGGTGAGTCGATAAGCGTCGCTCGTGCAGCCATAGCCGCTCACGACCCCGAGGATTGCGGCGCCTCGTTCCCTGGCCGCATCGCGAGACTCAAGCAACAGGGTCGCTGCCCCTTCGCCGCGCACGAAGCCCGAGCGATCCGCCGAGAAGGGGCGGCTTGCTTTCTCGGGCGGAAGGTTGGCCGTGGTGAGGGCCCCGAGCAAATAGAAGTTGAGAAGGTTGGAGGCCTCGCAACGCGCGTCGGCCGCACCCACGAGCACGCGTTTCCAGCGGCCGCTGCGCAGGCCCTCAAAAGCGATGCCGATGGCTTGGTTTCCGCAGGCACACGCGCTGTTGATGCTCATCATGTTGCGGTCGTCGACACGGCTAAAGCCGAGGTTTGTCAGCGTGTCGCGCACCGAAAAAAGCGAAGACTCCGAGCGTACGAGGGTGTCGTCGAAGTCCGTGGCGTGTGGGTTGCGCAGCACGCTCTCGACCACCTCGTAGCACACGCCATCCGCGGTTCCGTAGACGATGGCGTCCACCGGGAAGCGCGGATCGACGTCTTTCATCGCTTGGATAACGGTTTGCTCGGTCATGAGCCAAGACTTCAGCGGGCGGTCGTCCTTTGAGTACAATTTCGACGGGGCGAGGGAATCCAAGGATACCCAGCCCGCGTACGGTACGGGAAAGTCTTCGGGCACCCAGGCGCCGCGAATTCCGCGCACGCCGGATCGGCCGGCGAAAAGATTGCGCTCGAAATCCTCGGCGTTGTTGCCGATGGGCGAGACAATTCCGTAGCTCGTGACGACGACGTCGTGTTTCACGGGCGGGCGTCGGCTCCTGCTTGCGGAGTCGGCGCTTCGTGTTGGGCGATGAAGTCAATCAGATCCTGAACGCGGAGACTCTTCATGTCGACTTGCTTGGTGCCGCCGGCCGAAGCCTTCTCGGCGACCTGGCGGAAGTCGAGTTCCCATCCCAGGGCATTTTCGAGTTCCGAGCTTACGTCCAGAAAATCGATGCTCTCCAGGCCGAGGTCGCCCACGAGGAGACTCTCCGCGCGCACCTCCAGGTTCTGGTTGTTCACCACGTCGCGGATGGTTTTTTGGATGGTGTTAAGCAATTCCGTTTGTTCCATGTCTTCTCCTTAAAATCGAAATGAGCGGGTCTGAGATACCGAAGTAATTCTTCGGATCGTGGACGATTTCGGAACTCCAGTCGCTAAACTCCGGGGAGGGTCCCAGGAGCATGGCTCCCGCGGCCTCATTGAGCGTGCGGGGATCGGAGTTGTGAGCGCGACGCACGATCACGTAGTCGTCGAACGCGTTGGCAGTGCACACGAGCGCGGCTTCGACCACGCCTTGGCGGAGATCCCACTCGGCTTGATCTAAGGCATGCAATGCCGCATGCGTGGAGTGCGTAAAGACGGTCATGGGCCCCTGGAGGCCCAGACTGATGCCCATCTGCGCCGGCGCGAGGTTAGGCAACTGTTTGAGGTACATTTTCGGGTTGCGGAACTTGCGGTAGTGGTCGGCGATATGGCGGGGATCCCGCTGGTCGATGATTTTCTGGGTGGAGGGGGCGTCGATGGGGCCGTTCTCCACGGCGCAGTACACGCCGATCGCAAACGGCGATTGGGATTGGAGAGAAGCGAAGACCTGACGACCCTCGTAGCAAAGGTTAGCCAAAAAGACGGCCGCGCGGCTCATCGAGCGAAGGGCTTTCGGGTCGGGAATCAGAATCTCGCTCGTGGCCGTGGGGTAAGCCCGCGTATTCGAGAGAGGCTTGGAATAGGGAGGGGCCTGAAACTCGACGGGGGGAGCGTCGAGGTTCGGCAAAAGCAGGTTTTCCCAGAGAACGCGGCTCATTGCGAAAGCTCCGCAGGCGGCGCATTCTCCCGCAGCCAAGTTTGGGTGACTTCGTCAAAGTTTTCGGAAGCGAGCACACGACGGTCCACGAGTCCGAAGAGCATCGAAGCCGACGCAACTCGCTCCCCGTTCACGGTGATTTCTCCGCTGCCCAGGATGTAGGTACTCGCAGACTTCTCCACGCGGGCGCTGATCACGCAGAGGTCGCCGGGTTTGACGTTGCGGTAGAACTTGGCGGTGCGCACGCTGCCGAGCACCGGCAAAACGGAGGGCACGGCCATCGCAGCGCATTTGCCGGCCAACTGTGCGATCATTTCGATCTGAAGAACGCCCGGCACGATGGGAAAGCCGGGGAAGTGATCCTCGAAGAGAGTTTCTTCGGGAGGGAAAGTCTTGTGGCCGATGGCACTCACGCCCGGCACGCATTCCACGATTCTGTCGATCAGCCGCCAACGCATGGGACCTCCGAGAAGAGGGCGAGACTCTGGTCGCCGTCGAGAGTCACGAGTCCTCGGTAACGGCGGTCTTCCGTCGAGCCCGGCTTGAGGAGCTCGCAGCGGTACAGTCCCTCTTCGATGAGTTCCCAGTTGCCGATCTCGATGTCGGCCAGGCCGGGTGGCTGCAAGGGGCCAAGGAGCGCCTTGTAGGCCGCTTCCTTGGCCGTCCAAAGTCCGCTGACGTCGGGGGCGGAGCTCAGTTCCGAGGGGCTCACGCAAACCCGTTTGACGAGATCGGGGCGCACGCGTGCCCGAAGTTCGATGTCGAAGCCCAGGCCGACCTGCCCCGGGGTCAGAGCAAAGCCGCCGAGTCCTTGATGGTGTGAGATCGACACGCTGTGGGCACGGAAACGCGGCGTGGTTTCCAGGTCGAGCGCAGAGTCTTCGCCGTCCAAAGTGTCGTGCAGGAAGCGACGAATTTCGCGGCGACCGGACTCAAAATGGCTAGACCATTCCTCTCGCAGAACGAGATCCAGATCCGGAAGCCCCAGGTCGCGGCGCGCGTGACGGAGGAAACGCTGTCTCATTAGGCTGCCGCCTCGACTCGGAAAAATTGGAGCGAGGAGTACGGATTGTCGCAAATCACGGACTTCGGGGAGTTCAGGTAGAGTTTCGTGAGTTGGGACACGGCGAGTTTGCCGTTAGAGGTCCGAGGGAAACGATCGAAAATCGCGATCTCTTTGGGGAAGTGGGGAAGGCGATGGAGTTGGGTGGCGATGTCGCGTTGAACGAGGCCGATCTCCTCCCGAAGAAAGTGGCTCTGAAAGTCCGGCGGGATTTCCAGGAGCAACACCATTTTGGAGGTGCCGCGCCGCTCGTCTGCGACCGCGAGGCACTTGGCGTTGATGATGGACGACGAGGTTTGGAGCGCGATCTTCTCGATCTCGAAGCTCGACACCCATTGCCCATTGATTCGCAGCTGTCCGTCCTTGCGTCCGAGCACGCAGAGTTGTCCGCGGGCGTTCCAGTGTCCGAGGTCGCCCGTGGCTAGGTATCCGCGCGCGTCAACGACGGGGGTAAAGAAACTCCCCGTGCCCAGATGGACGTTGGGACCTTTGACGTGGATTTCACCGGTTTCGTGCGGTTCCGTAAGTACCTTGCCGTCCGCTCGCACTTCGACCTGATTGAAGGGCAGGGGCCAACCGACTGAACTGGAATCGAAGTCGAGGTCGCGTTGATCGATCATGGTCACGCGAATGGCTTCGGTGAGCCCGTACCCCTTGTGGATGAGGGCATTCGGGAAGAGCTCCATGGCCATCTCCAAATGACGGGGCACGATGAGTCCTCCGGCGAGCTGAACGTGGCGCACAGTTTCGGCAGCTGAAAGTTTTTTCCGCGTACGCTCTTGCCAACACATGTGCAGGGTTTCGCCGATGAGCGAAACGAAGGTTCCGCGTTGATCCAGGATCGTGCGATAGAGACGGCTCAAGCTGAGTCGGGTGTTCATGAAGTGGCAACGCCCGCCCGACAGGAAGGTCGGGAGAAACTGGGTGTTCAGCGCCATGCTGTGGCAGATGGGCAGCGTGACCGGGGCGACGGTGTCCGATCCGAGACCAAAGTAGGGAGCGAGAAAGTCGACCGTCGCGAGCAGGCCTTCTGCAGGCACCCTCACGCTCTTTGGAACTCCGGTGGATCCCGATGTGAAAAGCACGAGTGCGGTGCCTGCGGCCAAATCGGGCGCGTTTTCGTGGCGGGTGCGCGGAGGAACGTCGTTTCCCAAAGTTGGGGAGGGGGAATCGATGTCGCCCTGATCGTTCAGGAAGAGGGCGGGAACTTCGCGTTGCTGCCGGAGTTCCGGAAGAGGAGATGTCAGAAAGAGGCTCGCCTGTGAGCGCCGAGCCCACGCTTTCACTTCGCTTTGCAGATCTGCGAAGCTCAGCATCACCGGCACGCGACCGCTCGTGATCACGGCGAGCACCGCCAGGGCTTGAGTGGCACTGTTCGGAAATGCGATGCCGACAAAGCTGTTTTTGTCGGTGAGAATTTCGACGGAAGCTCGAAGAGCTCGGATTTTTTCGGCGATCTCTTGGCCGGTCCACTGCGCGCTTTCGTCGCTCAACAGAACACGATGCGCGCCTGTGGCCAAGGTGGCCTCAATGCGCGTTCGGAGCTGTTCCGCGTAAAAGTGCTTTTCCTGACTTGCCATTCGTAATCCCAGTAAAAGCAGGTATGGCAGAATTCCCCGCTCCTAACTATTGAAGATATCGTCATATTTGCCCCCCAGGTGTCAGGGCATTCAGAACCTGCATTAACCCAGGGTCGTTCGGAAACGTTTTAATGCGAGTGCCGAGCTGAGCCCGGCCAAGGCCGCAAGGGCGGCGACGTGTTTGAGGAAAAACCCCAGGTCGCCTCCCTTGAGCAGAATGTTCCGGAGGAGAGCCACGAAATGGCTGAGGGGGTTGAGCTCGGTCAGCATCCGCATGGCCCAAGGCATGTTCTCGATGGGGAACATGAGTCCCGACAACAGGACGGCCGGAAAGAGGAACAAGAAGCTCCCGAGCATGGCCTGCTGCTGGTTTTGCGCCAGGGTGGAAATCAGGAGGCCCAGGGCGACCGTGGTGGAAACAAAGAAAAAAGCAGCCAGCAACAGCATCCACAGGGGGCCGCGCATGGGGATCCCGAAGAGGATCATGGCGGCGCCTAGGATCAGGGGCACCTGAAGCATGCCGAGGGACACGAAGGGCACGGTTTTGCCGAGGACGATCTCCCAGGGGCGCACGGGAGCCGAAATGAGCATCTCCAGGGTGCCGATTTCTCGTTCCCGCGCCACGGACATCGCCGTTAGGAGAATGGTGACGATGCACACCAGGATGCACATCACGCCGGGCACCATGTACACGGAAGTCTCGAAAGTGGGGTTATAAAGGGCCCGCACGTCGAATCGGACTCCCCCCATCGCCCCTCCCCCTTCGGGATGGAAAACGCGTGGGACGATGGAACGGATGTAGCCTTCGACCGCTTGGGCTCGGAGGACGTTCTGCGCATTGATCAGAAGCTGAAGGTCGGCCTGCCCTCGGCCGACGGCCCTCGTGAGGCCACCGGGCGGCGAAACGAGGACGGCATCTGCCTGGCCCGAACGGATCCATTCAAAGGGATCTTCTCCCTGCACCTCGGCCGCCACAAACCACCGCGAAGCGATCGCTCGTTGGTAGATGTCCCGAAGGCCTTGGTCGGCCGGCGCTAGGACCGCCGCCAGGCGGACGTTGCGCACCTCATGGGAAAGGGCGACACCAAAGAGCGTGAGTTGGAAGAGGGGGGCGATGAACAGCACCCGCCGCATTCGAGGATCGCGGAGAGTCTGGAGCAGTTCTTTTTTGAGGAAGGCGCGCATCAGACTCATGGTTCGACGTCTTTCTTAAAGCGGCTCACCGCCGCCGAGATAAACACGAGGGCGATCACCGCAAGGGCTAGGAATGAATGCCGCATGTCCCACAGGGAAGCTCCCTGAAGGAAGCTTTGGCGGACGATGTTCATGAACCAGCGCGCGGGGAGGACCATCGTGAGGTAACGGAAGAAGACGGGCATGCTTTCTACCGGAAAGATGAAACCCGAGAGGAGTTGCGAGGGGAGGAGGGCGGTGAGCATGGCGATCTGCATGGCGAGAGTTTGCTTGCGGGTGGCGATGGAGATCAGGAGTCCTTGGGCGAGGTAGGTAACCAAGAACAGCAGGCAGCCCGCCAGAAACACAAAGTGGTTGCCTTCGAAGGGAACGTGGAAAACCACTCGTGCCATCACGTAGACGATGGCGACGGCGACGAGGCCGAGCACGGCATAGGGCGAGAGCTTTCCGAGAATCACCTCGAGCGGGCGCACCGGGGTGGAGAGCAGTAATTCCATGGAACCGCTCTCCCATTCGCGGGCCACGGTAAGTGCCGTCAGCAGCACCGCCAAGATCGACATGATGACGGCGATCAGGCCCGGCACGACAAACCACTTGGAATTCAGCTCGGGGTTAAAAAGAAATCGAGTCTTCACCCGCACGGATTCTCGCCGGGCTGGGGCTTCCAAAATGCGATGCGTGGAGCGCTGCTGGATATCGCCCAGGTAGCTCAGCACCGAGCTGGCGGCGGCGTTGTCGGCGGCGTCCACGATGACCTGCACGTCGGCGCCTCGTCCCGAAAACAGGTCGCGCTCAAATCCGGGTGGTATCAAGACAAGCGACTTGATTCTCTCGGATTCGACAAGACCATAGCCCTCGGCGGGGGATCCCACTGGGCGCATGCGGAAATAGTCGGAGCTCCCGAAAACTTCGGTGAGGGCTCGCGACGAGGCGGAGCGATCGTGGTCGATGTAGCCCGTGGGAATGCTCTGCAGGTTGAACTCGATCGCCACGCCAAAAATCGCCACCACAATCACCGGGAGAACCAAGGCCATGGCCAGCGTAAAGCGGTCTCGTGCGATGTGGAAGATCTCCTTGCGCGCGATCGCGAGCGCGCGATTCCAGCGGAAGTCCGTTGATCCGCTCATCGGGTGGCGCCCTCTACCAAGCGAATAAAGACGTCTTCCAGGGTCGGGGGCACGGCTTTCACCCGGAACTCGGCTTCGAGGGAGACACGGAGGGTCTCCCAGGCTGCGGGATTCTTGAGTTCGGCGTGATAGCGCATGCCATAGGGCTCAAAGAGACTGAAATGCTCGCTGCCTTGTAGCTTTGCGGCCGTCGTGCGCGCGGTCTCGGAAAGGGGATCGAGCTCGAGGAGACCGTGTGGGAACGTCGTCCGCTTCAGCTCCGCAGGGCCGTCGAGAGCGATCAACTGGCCCGCTCGCATCAGCGCCACGCGACCGCACTGCTCTGCTTCGTCCATGTAATGGGTGGTTACGAAGACGGTTTTGCCGCTCGCGGCGACTTGCCGGATAAGAGCCCAGAAGCGAGCGCGGGCTGCGGGGGTCACGCCGGCGGTGGGTTCATCAAGGAAAACGACCTCGGGCTCGTGAAGCAAGGCCGCCGCAAGAGAAACCTGCTGCTTGAGTCCGCCAGGCAAGTCACGCACGAGAATCCGGGTGTCGCGATCAAACTCGACAAAATCGAGAAGTTGCTTTTTTCGGGCCAAAAAGCGCTGGGAGTCGACACGTCGAAGGGCGGCGGCAAAGACGAGGTTCTCTTCCACGCTCAGGTCGTTGTAGAGCGTGAACTTCTGGGACATATAGCCAACTTTTTCCTTGAGCCGGAGGCTAGCCTCGCTCGAGGTGGTGTCGGAGAAGTTCTCGCCGGCCACCCACACCTCTCCCTCGGAGGGAAGCAAGAGACCGCACAACACGCGGATGGTGGTGGTCTTCCCGGCTCCGTTGGCGCCAAGGAACCCAAAGATCTCTCCGCGACTCACCGAGAAGCTCACGTCGCGAACGGCTTCGAAGTCGCCAAAGCGCACGGTGAGGTGACGCACTTCGACGGCCTTGGAATTAGGCATCGCGGCTCCGATCTGCGGAGCGGCGAAGGAAGTACTCGTCGAAACTGCGCACTTTCTCCTGCTCCATCAGGGCTCGGGGTTCGCCCGCGCCGATGAGTTTGCCGGCATCCATAAGGTGAACGCGCGCACAGCGCTCGGCTTCGTCCATGTAGGCGGTGGCGATGACAATGAGGATGTTCTGTTCGGAGAGATGGTAAAGCAGCTCCCAAAACTCTCGCCGACTGATCGGGTCCACTCCGTTGGTGGGCTCGTCTAAGAGCAATACGGAGGGAGACGAAACGAGTGCGCACATGAGGCCAAGCTTCTTGTACATTCCTCCCGAGAGCTGGCCTGCCGGCCGATCGCGGAACTTCTCAAGACGGGTCAAGTGCAGGAGACGATCGCGTTTCTCGATATACTCGGCATCGCTGAGGCCATGCAGTTCCCGGAAGAACTCCAGGTGCTCTTCGATCGAAAGGTCGGGGTAGAGGCTCTGCTGCTGAGGCATGTACGCCAGGTTCGGGCGAACTGCTTCGAGGGTGGTGGGCTGGCCGCTGTCGAAATAGCGCAGGCTCCCGGAGTTGGGTCTCAGCAGGCCCACGAGGTGGCGAAAGAGCGTGGTCTTGCCCGCGCCCTCGGGGCCGATCACGCCGTGCATGAGTCCGGTCTCAAATCGCGTCGTGACGCCGTCGAGCGCTTGGGTTCGTCCCAGGCGTTTTGTCAGGTCGTCGACGTGGATCGAGACGCGCACGAGTCGCTCGTTACTTTCCCGGAAAATCGACTTCGATCGTCATGCCGGGCTTGAGGGCACCGTCGGGATTGTCGAAGGCAACCTTTATGCCGAAGACGAGGCGCGTGCGTTCGGCCCGGGTTTGCACGTTCTTCGGAGTGAACTCGGCCTCATCGTTGATCTTGCGGATGACGCCCGGAAATCTGCGTCGGTCGAGCTCGGGGATGAAGCCTTCTACGGGCGTGTCCACCTTGAGTTGGGACATCACCTCCTGCGACACGTAAACGTAGGCCCACATGTCCTGTAGATTCGCCAGGGTCACGACCTTGGCCCCGGGATTCGCCCATTCTTGAGGTTCTAAGTACCGCGTGAGGACGGTGCCGGGGATCGGCGCGGTGACGTCGCACCAGGACAAACGCGTGTCGCTGTCTTGCTTACGATTGTGTACCTGGTCGAAGGCTTCCTGCGAAACCGAGCCTGAGCGAAGCAGCTTGACGGCGCGCTCGTAGTTCTCGGTTGCGAGACGGGCAGCGAGGCGCACCTCGTCGCAGGCGAGCGAGAAAAGCTTCTGTCCCTTTTCGACCTTCTGACCCTCGACCACTTCGACCGACATCAAGACTGTGGCAATCCGCGCGGGGAGATCCACGCGTGTGGCCTCCAGGGTGCCGACGTAGCCGCTGCTGTGTCGGCGCACTTCGCGCCAGACGAGTAGCGCGCCGACGACCGTCAAGGCGCCGAGGACCAGAGGGAGGCGTTTTCTGATTTGGGGATTCACTAGAGATTCTCCTCGCCATTCAGGAACTTGAGGGTTTGGTGTTGGGTGCGGAGCTGTGCCTCGATGCGAGCCTTTCGGATCTCGGTGTCGAGCAAACGCAAGTTGGACGTCTGCACTTCAAGCAAGCTGATTCGGCCCGCGCGGTATGTTTGGTAGTGGAGCTTAGCGAGGTTCTGCGCTTCATGGAGCAGGCGATTCACGGTTTGGCCTTGCTCGAGCAGATTGGCATAACGGGATTTGGCCTTGGTCCAATCGCGAACGAGTTCGTTGGTAGCTTGTTCCGCGCGATAGCTTGCGGCCTCCTGCTCGGCGTGTTTCTGTGCCACGGCGGCCGAGGTGCGGCCCCATTCGAAGATCGGCCAGGAGAGGCCCACGCTCAACGTGTTCTGATGGAAGCGTTCGAGTTTGGGACCATTGGGGAAGTCGAGTGATGTCTTGGCCTGCATCTGTAGCGTGGGCCAGTGACCAGCCCGTTGGCCGCGCTCCGAGAATCGGAGTCCTTCGGCGAGGCTCCGTTGCGATCGAAGGAGTGGATGGTCTGTGGGCACCGCCGTGTCCGCCAGGGGCGGGAGCCCGCCGTCTAGGGGATCCAGCACCAACGCCTCGGGCAGGTCGCCCACCCAAACTTTCAGTTCGGCCAGGGCGGCGGCATGTTCGGCGCGAGCCTGCGCCACGCGCAGTTCGTAGTTGGAGACCTCCATTCGGGCACTCAGGGCATCGAGTTGGGAAGCCGAGCCCGAGCGGAAGCGCGCTCCGATGTCGTTGCTTTGCGATTGCGCCAAGGCGAGGGATCTCTCGGAGAGCTCGAGCTCCTTCTGGGCTAGCTGAGCCTGCACGTAAGCCACGCGGGTGCTGAGGAGCACTTGACGCTCGACCAGAAGGTTTTCGCTTTGCTTGGCTTCTTCCATCTTGCGAAGGCTTCGCTGGACGTTCCGACTGGCGCCGGAATCCCAAAAAACGTAGGAGAGTTGCGGGCCGAGGCTATAGTTGTTGTTGTCGCCCATGGGTTGTGGGGTGGGGCCCAGTTGGAACTTGGGCACCTCCGAAATGTAGCGGTAGTTCGCTTCCAAGCTCAGGCGCGGCATTTGCGCGGCATCCTGCGAACGAGCTTGCTCGGAGGCCGCTACGAGCTCGGCACGGGCGGCTTTCAGGCGCGGTGAATGTACGCGGACGCGACTTTCGGCTTCGTTCAACGTAAACCGCGTCAACACCGAAGGGTTCTCAGCCGTCGCGATCCAAGGAGCGGCGAGCAACGCGAACAACAAGAGAGCGCGGGAGATCATGGCTGTAAACCTCGCATAAGAAAATCGATACGCATGTCCACGGCATCTGCCGGAAAGATCTTCTTAGGTGGGACAAAACCCTTGAGCGATTTTTGCATGCGCTCGAGCGCGACGGAGGCAACCAAGGGAATTCCAAGCGTGGACACGCAGAGGCCGAGGATTTGTTCGGGTGTAGGGCCCTTGCGGATGAGTTTTTTGCGTTGAGCTTCGCGGATGGTCTCGAGCACGAGACCCGCATGGCGCGGAACGTTGGCCGTCACGAAGGCGAAGGCCACTTCGCTGCCGCCCAACACGTCGCGCACGATCGAAGCGATGAGTTCGCGGTTTCGGAACGTTGCCGCCGACAACACTTCGAGCATGGCACGTAAGCGCTGGATCGGGTTCTTTTCGTCGTCGGGGCGCGAGAACTCGGCGTGAAGCCCCTCGAAAAACTCTTCGTAGATCTCTTGCAGCACCTGCCGTACAAACTCGTCCTTGGATCCAAAGTGGTAGTGGAACATGCCCAAGTTAACCCCGGCTTCTTCGGCCACGGATCGGAGGCTGAGTCCGGCGATTCCCACGTGCGGGAGCAGGCGGCGACCGGCTTCGATGAGCTGGCGATCGGTGTTGCGCGAGGGGCGAGCCATGCCTTAGCTATACGTCCGTATAATTATACGGGCAACTAAAAACTAGGATTCGTCGTCCCGGTCGTGGTCCGGTCGAGGGGAGCCTTTGGGGCCGGATTCCTGGCGCTGACGTTCCTTGAGCCATTCGCCGCGGTACTGAATCTGCGTGGCGGCGCGCAAGCCGCGGGGGGTACAGGCCATGGGGGGCTTCATCGAAGCGTCGGTAACGCCGATTTCGTGGTTGGACTCCTCGATTGGCGGCTCCATGCGCAGCACGAGGTAGGAGAAGCCCGGATTCGTGAGCTCGATGACGAGAGTTTTTTCCAATTCGCGATCCAGCGGGGCCAGGCCCTTCGCCCGTGCCCAGGTGCGGGGAGGCTGCGAGTAACACCAGCCGCGCTTTTGGAGGAGGATCGGACAACGCTTCACGTGCGTGGGACAGGGGGCGACGACGTTGCCGCCCACTTCATGCGGATCCACCCAGAAGTCGCGCATCGTGTTCAGGTCCAGAGTAGGCTCGCGCAGCGGCGGCTCGATCACGAAGATCGTGCCCCCCGGATTTAGGTGGCGCTTGGCGAGCGACTCCAGGTACTGCATCTTTTTCTCGCGGAAGCGCGGGCCGTTGCCGAGCTCATTGAGCACGTGGCTTATCAGGATCCAGTCGGCACGTGGACCACCGCTCGGTGGCAAACCCACTCCCCGCCCTTTATCCACCTTGTAGGTGCGCGGGCGCAGGTCCGAGAACGAAGACAGAAGGTTGCGGGCGGTGTCCAAGGCGCGCTTGGAAATGTCCACCAAATGCAGCTCTTGAGGATCGGGTAGATTCTGGGAACGGAGCCAGAGGAGCAGCGAAAGAGAGGCCGTGCCGGGACCGCAGCCCATATCCAGCACTGTCTTTGGAGGCGAGCCCAGCAGTCCGCGCTCGTGCGTGCGATCCAGGATCCAGAACAGTTCCGGTAGATGGAGGGGGAGGTGATACGAGAGGTAGCCCGAAAATGCTCGGGGATCGTTCATGTATCCGGAAGGGCGCTTGTCTCGTGCCTCGGTCAGCCAAAAACGAATACGGTGAATCTCCTCCGCAAAATCTTGGGGAGATCCACCGCGGACTTCGGCGATGCGCTGAAACAGACTCTCCGCGCTCTTCGAAAAGCTCACGGGAGCGAAAGTTACTTCGTCGCTTTTTGCGCGGTCGCCTTGGGCTTGGCCGTCAATTTCGCCGGGATCACAACGGAATCGGCTTTGACGGCTACGCCGTAGCGCGTGGTGGGCAGGGCGCCGGTGGCGGGGAAGCTCACGGTGGTGCCGTGGTTCTCGCGCTTACGCTTGGAGGAGACGCCATGTTTGGCGGCCTTTTTTTGGCGGTGCTTTTTGGTTTTGGCTAAACGTGCGGGCATAGTCGGATACCTCTAGGCCATCCCACGAGAGGAATCAACTCTTTAGAACGCCCTCGCCAGCGCTTTCTTAGGGGGTCAGATCGAGGAACTTGCCGAGTCCCGGTAAGAGGAGGTGCGACTTGAAATTCTTCAGGCCGGGTTGGGCCACGTAGTAGTTCATCTCGTGGAAAAAGAAAATCACGGGTAGCTCTGACTGAAGGATCTCCACCATGCGACGCACGGCCTTGCGGCGCTCTTTGCCCGGCGCCTGCGTCCGTATCTGTTGGTAGAGCTTGTCGTATTCCGCATTCTTGAAATTCGCGGAGTTAGGGCCCGGGGCCTCGTTCGGTGAGTAGAAAAGCTGCAGGAAGTTCTCAGGGTCCGGGTAATCGGCGGCCCATCCGCCCTTCATCATTTGGAAGCGGCCGGTGTGCGCCTTCTCCAGCGCCTCGGGGTAGGAGTTTGCCAGAATCGCCACGTTCACGCCGACTTTGGAAAAGTTCTCTTTGATCAGTTCTCCGAGCTGGCGTTCGGTGGTGCCTGGGCCCCGAAGGTCGAAGCTCAGCTCCGGTAGCCCCTTGCCATCAGGAAAGCCCGCTTCGGCCAAGAGCTTTTTGGCTCTCAAGGGGTCGTAGGAGAAGGGGGCGGGGGGAATGTCCTCGGCCCCGTCAAGGCCAGGCGAGAGGGGCGCTGCGCTGACGAGGCCGCGGTTGTTGTACAGCAACTCAAGTGCTCGCTCGCGGTGGAAGGCATGCGCCAGGGCTTGGCGTAGCTTTGCGTTCTTTCCCACCAGCGCGTCCTTCATGTTGAACTCGATCCACCAGGTCGTGAGCGACATTTGTTTGTGGAGCACATAGTTCTTGGCTTTGAATTCGGGTTTCAGGTTGCCGTTGGTGTCGATGGCTTCCTCGAAGTTGTCCTTGGGGATCTTCACGTAGTCGAGTTCTCCCGAGCGGAACTTGAGCCAGCGCGGCTGTTCTTCTTTGATGATGTCCCAGTCCATGCCTTCCACAAACGGCAGTGGCTTGCCCGCGGGCAAGAGGAGCCCCGCTTGGCGGTCGGCGTCTTGTCCGACGGTGGGGTAGTAGACGGCTCGGTATTTCGGATTGCGGACCACCGAAATTTTGGAGCCACGCACCCACGAGTTTAGGCGGAAGGGGCCGGTTCCCACGGGGTGGTTGACGATCTCGGGCCCGTATTTTTCGACCACCTCTTGCGCCACCACCGACGTGTTGACCATAGCCAACACAAAACGTAGCTGGGGGTAGGGACGTTTGAGGCGAATCACGAACTCGTGCGGAGTGGGTGCTTCGAAACCTTTGACCGGTTTTTGGAAGAGTGCGTCGCGCTCCGGTGCGGGCGCCTTCTCGAGAGCCGCGCGCCATTCGTTGAGACCTTCCACGACGCCGTCCAAGAGCCAGAAGTTCACGGAGCCCAAGCGGGGATCGGCCAAGCGCTTGAGCGAATACACGAAGTCGTCGGCTTTGAGTTCACGCCCCTGACCGTTGGCGAAGGCGGGGTCGTCCTGGAAGAACACGCCTTTGCGGATGCGGAAGCGGTAAGTCTTGCCTCCATCGGAAATAAGCGGCGCGGCCTCAGCCAGCACGGGCGACACGTCGTCCAGTCGACCCAGGTAGGAGAACTCGTAAAGGCCTTCGAAAATGTTGCCCATCAGCTCTAGGGAGATAACGTCGTTCATTTGGGCGGGATCGGCCCCTTTGACGTCTTCCTGCAGGTACAGCCGTAGCGTCTTATCGGCCGGATTGCGGCGATTGCCGGTGCAGGCGGAGAAGATCAAGAGGAGGGAGGCGGCAGCAAGAATGCGGTGCTTCATCGAGGGTTCAAAATAGTCCCCCGTTCGCACTTTGGGAAGCGCTGCGACGCGAATGAGCGGACGGAAAGCCTCAGTGTGTAGACCCTCAGTCGTCGCTGCGGTGATTGCGGTCTTTCTTGATCTTCGATCGAGCCGACTTGGCATCCAATCGACGGTGCTTAGAGGCACGGGTGGGGCGTGTGGGCCTTCGCGACTTGGGAATCACCACGGCTTCGTCGAGCATCTGGCTCAAACGTTCCAGGGCGACCTCTTGATTGCGGTGCCGACTGCGGTTTTCCTCGCACGTCATCACGAACTCGCCGTCCTGCGTGATGCGATTCGCAAATAGGCGCGTAAAGCGGAGGCGCACTTGTTCGGGGATCCAGTCGGCCTCGGCCACGTTGAATCGGATTTCGACCTTCGATTCGGTACGATTCACGTGCTGGCCTCCGGGGCCTCCGGAACGTGAGGTCGATATCGTCAGACGCCACTTCGGAACGAACATGGAATCGATCTTACACGATCGCTAGGGCACGGTGATGGCGTACTTGCGGCCAAGAGAGCGGCTCAGGCTGGTGATCTCGTCGCTCGACAGCGCGCGAGAAAAGACGGCGACCTCGGCCACGTAACCCACGAGGAGGTCGTACCAGTTGACTTCGCCTCCGATGCGGAAACCGCGCGAAGGGAAGTGGTTGTCGGTATTGAGTTGAGTGGCCGCGGACGTGTCCAAGGTGAGTTGATCTGAGCTGAGAGTGCCGATAGTGCCGGTGTTTTTGGCGAGTCGCACTCGGACGCCGTTGATGTACATGCTCATGAGTTGCTGGTTCCGATCGTAGTGATAGATCACGATTCGACGGACGCCGTCGTAGGCATTGGTCACCGAGGCCGACGTGCTGAGCACCAAGGTACTCGTGGCCTGATTGGTGCCGCCGATGCCCCCTTGAACGGTGGTGGCGTCGGCGCCCACAAAGTATCCCTTGTTCCAACCTGAGTGGCCGTTGTTGACGATGCGCGCACCGCCGCCGGAGCCCGCGCGTCCAGAGGCCGAGTACACGGCCACCACCGTCAAGCTCGAAGCTCCGAAATTGAGAGGGCTCCGTGCGAGCAATTGAGTGCCGGTGTACTGAACGGCCGGTCGACCGCCGAGGCCCGTAGCTCGGTAGAGCGGACGCTCCGCGGGCACGGCTGCGGCGAGCGCCTCGTTGGTGACGGACGAGGAGTCGGGCCAGCTCACGACCGGGGCGCCATCGGTCAAACTCAGGGCGTCCGCGCGGAACCATACGCGCAAGTCGGCAAGCGTGGGCAGGTAGGGTTGAGACTCCACCCGCACCGTGCGGGCGGTGACGAGACCTTGGGAGGAAGTGGCCTCGAGCTGAACGTCGAAGGACCCGCTCACTCCCCGCGGGCGAAGGCGGAGGGCTTTGGATTCGGAGTCGTCGGCTTCGAGATTCGTCGACCATTCGCCGGAGTTCTTCACCCCGAGAGCGACCTGCCCTGCTTCGTTGCCAAACTCGTCAAACTCATGGGCGGTTAGACGGAGCGCTTCGTTGTCCGTCACGCGGAGAGTGTCTTCGATCGGAGCGTCTTCTGCGAAGAACTCCACGGTGGCCGGTGGGCCCGGCAGCACGACTACGGAGGACACGGCTTCTTTCGTTTCGGGGCTCAGAGGAACCGCGCGTCCGTCCAGCGAAGGTTGCCAGGTGCGGGTTCCCGAGCGTTTCGGCACGAGCTCAAACGTGTAGACCTGCAAATCCTCGTTCCAAACAAAGGAGCTGAGAGTCTCCGTGCTTGCGGATGCGCTTTTGAGACGCAGAGACGCGGTCCCGATCGACGGCGAGGCGTCCGATATCGCGAGTTGGGATTCGGGATCAGCCAGGCGACAGGCACGTCCGAGGCCATTGGAGAGGTGAAGCGTACCCGAGATCGGCTTGCCTGCCGTGGGAGTGTCGCTAAGGTCGAGGGAAAGCTGGGATTGAGTGGTGTCTACTTGATCCGGGCTGCACACGCCGATGGGCAAGGAATTCAGCACCATCCCGCAGCTAGAGAGGAGTCCGATGACTCCCGCGAGGCTGGCTGTTCGTGTGAGCCGGATGGGCATACTCCTTAGTGTAGAGCGTCGCAGCGCTCCCCAAAATCAAGATTGGGTTAATTGTGAGTGGGGGGCGATGCCCGAGTTACTTTTTCTGCGCTTTGACGGCGTAACCGTCCGCGAAGAAGTCTGCCGGAAACTGGACGCCGCGTTCCTTGAAGAGGCGCACGAACTGCGGCACGAAGCCGAGCGAGCGAAAGCCCGTGCTCGGGCGCCACTGAAAGATGTCCTGCGTGAGAATCACGTCGCCTTCCATGCTGCTCACTTCGACGATTTCGGTGACGCGGCGTACGCCGTCGGCACCGCGCGAAACCTGCACAATCAAATTGACGGCGCTCGAGATATTGCTGCGGATGACTTTTATCGGCATCTCGAAACCCGCCATCAGGATCATGCTCTCGAGGCGGCGCAAGGCGTCGCGCGCGGTGTTGGCGTGTAGGGTGGTCATGCTGCCTTCGTGACCGGTGTTCATGGCCGTGAGCATGTCGAAGGCTTCGGCCCCCCGACATTCACCCACCAGAATCCGGTCCGGGCGCATGCGTAGGGCGTTGATCACGAGGCTCCGTATCGTGATGCCGGGGTCGCTCGGGGTGAGCGGGCGGGACTCGAGGCGCACAAGGTTCTCGCTGCGGATCTTGAGTTCGGCCGAATCCTCGATGGTCACCAGGCGCTCGTGCGGCGGGATGAACGAGGAGAGAACGTTCAGCAGGGTCGTTTTGCCGCTGCCCGTGCCTCCGCACACCACGATGTTGAGCCGGGCGATCACGCAGCAATTCAGGAAATATGCCATGCGCTCGTCGAGGGCGCCGCTTGCGATGAGCTGCGTGTGGCTGAGGGCGTAGACCGAGAACTTGCGGATCGTGAGCGAGGGGCCATCGATCGCCACCGGCGGGATGATGCAGTTGATGCGCGAGCCATCGGGCAGGCGACCGTCGATGTAGGGCGTGTGGGCGTCGAGTTTTTTGCCGATGGCCGAGGCCATAAGATTGAGCAGCTTGAGCAGTTCGTCCGCGGAGTCGAACTTCGCGCCGGTCTTTTTGAGCATGCCGCCTTGTTCGATAAAGATCTTGCCCGGGCCGTTGACCATGATCTCGGTGACCGTGGGATCTTGTAGAAAAGCGGCAAGCGGCCCACACTGAGCCTGCCACGAGACGTCGCTGCGGACGGCAGGAACTTGTGACATCAGTCGGTCTTTCCGCCGAAGACGAACTTGCGGATGTCCTTGCGGCTCATCACGCCTTCCATCAGGTCCGCAACGTAGTCCTCGTTGTAGAAGGTTCGCAGTTGCACCATTTTTTGACCGTCGTTCTTTCTCAATACGGACGGACCGCTGGCAAGGCCAGCAGTGGTGCGGAGGGTGCGCCAGTCGCTGGTGCCGGTCTCCGACAGCGCCTGCGTGTAGCTGTGCCACCAGTTCTTGGCAGCCTCATAGCCACGCGGGCCGACTGCGCGTGGATCCAGTGCAGCCGCAAAGATCGAGCTCGAGCGGGCGGCGATGCCGTACGGGCAGTTGCCGTTGGCGCAGGCCCGTACTTGAGCGCAGCCAAGGCCCATGCCCATCCAAAGGCGCGCGGCCGAGACGCCGTCGGCTCCAAGCGCCAGGCGTTCCACGGCCTCGGGCGGCAAGAGAACGTCGCCCGTGCCTTCCACGAACACGCGGTCGCGAACACCGTGTTTTTTGAGCACGGCGTCGACCACGATGATGGCCTCGTTGATGGGCAGGCTCGTGTTGTTCATCGGGGGCGCATTGCCGCTCCCAGGTGAGAAGGTGGGGCCGCGCCCGTCGAGTTGGATGTGGTCGGGCAGAGCGTCGGCCTTGGTGAGAAAGTCGATGAGGCCGTCGAAGTCTTTGACGTCGCCCACTCCCAGCTTAAGGGAGACGGGTTTGCGCGTGACGAGCTTGGTGGCGATCACGAGCTTGGCGACTTCTTCAAAGTTGGAGGCCTCGGGGATCACCTCCGGCACCTTGAAGGGTTTCCCCTTGTCGATTTCTCGGAGAGCGGCCACGACGTGGTCGATCTTGGAGGGGTCTACTTTGGCGCCGCGTTTGGCCGCTTGCTTGAGTTTAAACTGGGTCATGGCCACGAATGGCGAGTCGGCGACTTGCTTGAGCTTGTCGAAGTCCACGCGATTGCCTTCGCCTCGGATGCCGTTCAGAGCCGAGCCGTATTGGGCCACGATCTGGGCTTTCTCGATGTCGGCCTGGGTGAATTCCTTGAACACGTCGTCGCGGCTCTTCATGAGTTGGTCCACGAAGCTGATGACTTGAGCCTCGTCCCAGGAGCCCACTTCGAGCTGGCCGCTTTCCTTGCCCCAGCTCAGAATCTGGCGCGTGAGTTCGTCGCGATCGCCTTTCAGGAGTGCGATGTGGAAGAGCGGGCCGCCTTCTCCGGTGTTGAGGAGCCCGCGGAGACCGTCCTCTTTGGCGAGCTTCAAGTGCATGTACATGAGCGAGAGGTGAGACTGCGCGGAGAGCTGCGGAAAGCTCATGCCCGACACGCCCACCATCGGACCCATTTCCAGCTGGCGGATGGGGATCGATTTGCCGCCGGGCAAGCGCAAATCGCTGCCGATCGCACGGCTTTGTTTTTCGATCACCGGGATCATGTCCACGGGCGCCACCGCCTTAGACATGATTTCGACCGCGCCGCCATGGACCGGGTGCCCGAAGGAACCCTGGAACTTGCCCTTCTTGTAGAGTTTTTCCACGGCGTTCCAACGGAAAGCGTTGACCTCCATGTCGGTGCCCGTGATGTACTTGCGGGCGATCTCGCCCGCGTGGGTCATGACTTCGCGAAAGATGTCGAGCGACTTGCGATAGCCCTTTGCCGCGATTCCCATCGAAATCTCGCGAGCTTTGAGAGTGAGTAGTTTGTAGTTGAGGCCGGTTCGGGTGGACAGGCAGCGACACGCGTTCTCGACGTCCGCGACATTGCCCGCATCCGACATCGCCGAGGCCACTGCGTCGAGCGTTTCGCGGCCGTAGGCAGTTTTTGCGAAGTCGTCAAAGTTCCAGTGGGCCATCAGATCGCTCTGGGCGCGCACGTTGTCGAGCGCTTCTTTGCGGATCAGCATGGCCAACGATTCTTTGCAGTTCGCCGGCCTGCTGACCCCCTCGGCGCGGGCGAGGCCCGTGGCCACAGACAGGGAGACAATCCAAAAGACGCGCGAAAGCCGAGCGGTGTCCATCGAGGACGTATCGGCCGTTTTCCGACCGACCTAAAGTCGGCCTCAAGTCACAGTGTGATTTTTCAGTGAAACGGTCGCCCTAATTCGCCAGTGAATTTGTCGCCCACCGGCTTTGAGGCTTCGTCGGTTTAGGCCGCTCGCTTGAGGCTTGTGGGGGCTTCAAATTTGACGATCTCG
>Ga0247844_1001325_pt1 | contig 46440 bp, 32 predicted proteins | sample LaCtaG_FD_192421 | JGI IMG/M metagenome (GOLD analysis project Ga0247844, IMG submission 192421) | Freshwater microbial communities from meromictic Lake La Cruz, Castile-La Mancha, Spain - LaCruzMarch201714.5m_1 | ecosystem: Environmental > Aquatic > Freshwater > Lake | place: Spain: Castile-La... | reverse complement strand
CAAGTTTCTGGCTGGCCGACTTCAACCCTTTCGCCGTGAATTCATCTTTGATTTCCGCCGTTTTCAAAAAGTATATCCACTCGTCCAGTGTATCCTTGGCGACTTCGTTGAACCGATTTGTTTTTATCACATAATACTCTGGGTACAAGTCCGATACCGATGTCTTTTTGAAAAGTTCTTTCTGTTTTTCGGAAAGCTCCAGCTCATGGTTGCTGTGAATGCCGACGAAAGTGGTTGTCCCGTGATAAACGTAGTCATCTCCCTGACCGAGGTCAAAATACACGATGTTCACGGAGTACACTTTTTTGACTTTGGAATACGGCTGCCCCTCTGCGATATGTTCGACGATAACCTTGGCTGTTCCGTAAAGCATCCGTTGGAAGTAGTCGGCCTCTCTGGTATTCTGGATTTCGACGATCACCAACTCGCCATTTTTATTTTCTACAAGAATGTCTACCCGGTTGAATTTGTCGTCCTCGGTTTCTTTATTCCCTTCACTTTCAAGGATTTGCTTGATTTTGAAATCTTCGTGGAGCAACTCAGAAAGGAAGCCTTCCAAGATGTCGAAGTTGGCTTTGTTCCGAAGCAGTCGCTTCATCGCCCAGTCAAATCGGACTAATTTCTTTGCCATTTGTGAAACAATTTGTAACAAAAGTACAAAAAAACATTCAATTGAAGATAAAATGCAGCCAAATTTACTTTGGGGGTGGTCGAAATATATATTATATATTTATTTATATGTTGCCGCGAACGGTTTGGGTATTGCCGAAGGCGGGGATTTTTGGCACTAAACTTCATACAAAGTACACTTGTCCGGATTTGCGCAACTATTGATGCGAAGCAGGTCAGCCCCTATTTCAAAAACCCCTTGTTATCTGCCGTTCCCGTCTTTTATCTGAATTGATATTTTTATCCCCATCTTCCCCATGTCTTCCATCAACCGTTTTTCGTCAACCACATGTCCCATCATCCATAATCCTGGATGGAGTGCGCCGTCTAAATACTGTTTAATACACGCCACCACAGCAATTGCCGTGAAAAGATATGCGTCATCATGTTCTGCAATAATCCGCACTTTTATCTTCTTCCCGTCCTTCATTCCTTCGGCTTCATTCAAAAATACCAAACCTTGGTATGGAGAAGAAAAAGTATTCACCCCCCATGCGAAAAGTTTGAGTAATAAACGCGTTGCTAATCCTTTCTTGATTTTTTGGGTGATCATAATAATTGGCATAACCAAGTTATCAACAAACCAATTAAAGCCCGAAACATAAGCACCTGTTTCCTCCAGGTGGAACATTTCTTGCGTTTGTTTAATCTCTTCCATCTGAATTGGAAAAAGTTTCATACTGCCAAATCGGTTTCCCATTTCGATAGTGATGGCATCTCTGTATGTTGCTTTCCTCCACGAACCGGCTTTACAGATATCCGCATTGAATTCCGCAATCAGCGGAATAATTTCCGCGGCTTGCTCTGCCCGTTCAAATCGCGCATTCATCGCCATCGCAATTATTGCTTTCTCATATTTGTCAAAATATTGAGCACCATAGCGCACAAACGTTGCAGGCAACCCTGGGTGTAATCCTGCTTGCGTGATGAAAATACGTTTCTGTTGCTGAATGGATGAGGTCAGTTCGTCCAAATCGTGAAATGTGGACTCGCTGACGAGAATATCCAGATAGTCACATCCCGAAACAAGCGCGGCGTGACCGATTTGCTTGATGAAATTCGGAGTAGATGTCAGAACAATGACAAGTTGCACGCCCTGGAATGCTTCTAGGAGGCTTTCCAGATTTGAAGCATCAGCATAGCGACTAGCAACTTGGTTGTTGGGAAACTCTCGGTGGAGGCTGGCGGCAAATTCGCCTGCTTTGTCTTTTCGCCTTCCCGCGATAATTATATCAACTTGGGTTTCCTTCAGTAGAAGGCGCACAAGAGACTGACCGACACCTCCATAACCACCTAAGATTAAAATCGTTTTCCTTTGCATATAGATCCTTTTTATAGAGGAATGGCAGATAACGTTTGCTTTGCTGCCAAACTGTTGCGTTTAGCGGGTGGCTGGCAGCAAAGCAGAGTTCTCCACTAATTATTTCGGTTTAGCGGCTTACATATCTGCACCGATCAAAATATACAAATTCACATTTTAATTATGTGTAATTAGTTCATCAACTCGGGATTCATCTTCTGCACGATTTCCAAAATCCTCAGTGCCGTATTTTTGTCAGCATGGCTAATTTTTCGACCCAATTTTATATTTCCGGGCATGGAGAAGGCAAGACTCCTTTGATTCGCTGTCAGTTCACCAGATAACTTTCCCCAAAGTTCAATCCGCTGCCAAGCCTCTGAGGAAACAGACTTAATGTACGCATATTCCTCCTGAATTTTGACGGCCTCCATTTCGTCATCAGTGACTTTCTTGCGCCGGGCACCGCCCGTTTTGTCCAAATCACTCTGTAAAATATTCATGTCCAATCCAAAGCCCTGTTCACGAACGGATGTCCAGCATTCCTCTTTTTTTGCCCATTCGCCGTAAAGCGAGGCTGGTGCCGTTTGCCGGATGAAGGCATCCATTTTTTGCATCAGTTCGTACAGAAAGCCTTTGAGGTTTTCGGAAAGCGATTGGTTTTTCCAGATTTTTCCCAAATCAAGTTTTCCTTTTGTCTGAAAGCCAAGCCATCCTATGGCGTATGGTACAACGACGTAGCGCAGGTCGCCGATGGCGTTTGGCTTCACACCGTAGAGTTTTTCTGCTGTTCGAAACAGGATGGCTTTTGCTACGATATCTTCGAAGTAGATGCTGTTCAACTTTTTCTCCAACCCATACTGCATGAATTGGACGTAGTTCTTCTGGCTGCCCCTAACGACAAAATGTGGCGCGATGACCAACTTTTTACCCTCAGACACCTCCTGCCAAGCGTTGCAATACTTGGCAAGGTCTTCTTTTACAAAGAGTTGATTTTTGGGATTGGTTTTGTCAAATACAATGCGCCGTTGTGCGGAGAAGCCTTCTTTGAGCCGGGCGTTTTTGTACTGCCCTCTAGCACGTTCGTAAAACCAACGGGTTTGCAAGGTTTGCCCCGGCAACATCGGCGCACGAATCGCCCGTGAGAGTTTTTCGAGTTCGATGTGGAAAGGTTGGTTGCTGCTCAAATCAGCGACCGACACCCTGTTTTGTGTGTTGGCGTACTCTGATATTTTGCTAACAATGAGGCTAAAACGCTCCTGAACTCGCACGACAGACAGTTTCAACTGCACCCCGATTTTTGAAATGTCGGCTTTGTCCTTTTTCCAAGTGTGGTAAATGGAAGCTGTCGTCTGTCCACCGTTGACGATTTGCAAATCTTTGACCGAGGCGATGATTTTACCGCCGGTTTCAGGGTCATTATCGAGTATGATTTCTTCAGCGGTAGCAGCAATGCCGTTGTTGTAGGCAAGGAACATTTCGGGCTCCTTTTGGATGGTCGCCCGGATACCTTTGTTGATTTTTCCAGTGAATTGCAGGAAGGCGCGCACGTTTTGCTCCAACAGGCGAGAGCCGTACTTTTCATAAATATCGGCCAGCGCAAGTGCCGGAATCACTGCCAAATAAACCTGATACGTTTCGTTGCCGACTGATGCCGGGATGCAAGGAATGGAATAGCCAGCCCGGCGGAAATCAATTTCAATCGGTATCCGAGACTTTGCCGAAAGGTTGAAAATGTAAGAAATATCCACAACCCGGAAATAAATGGGAGTTCCCGAAATGGTTTGCTGCGCGGGGATTTCAGCACTGTAAACGCCATCAGTCAGGATGCAAACATTTACCCGGACAAGGTTTTCCTTGATTTCAGGGGACTCGGCGAGCGTATGTGCAAGGTCGAAAATTTCGCTCGATGGCTCAATTTCTGATTTGTAGTCCTTGTAAACGGCCGTCCGAAAAAACTTGGTCGCCCGATTTGCTGCCGTGTCTGCATCGTTTTTGGCAACCTGCCGGATTTCGTCGTCGCCGTGAAAAATGGCGATGAAAAGGTCGAGCGTTTCGTAATTGTCAGCAATGGCATGGGCATTCACCTTGTGCTCGATACCGCGCTTGGAGAGTTTTTCGTCGTAGGAAAGGCGGAAATTTTCAGTTTCGCCTGCGTCGGCAAGCAGGTTCAGAGCATATTGGACAAAAACCTGTTCACGGGTTGCGCCTTCTTCGAGGGCTTGTTGCTCAGCACTAATTTCCTGCAAAAGGTCAGCGTAAAATTTTTGGAGTTCGTCATTCATGGCGCAGGATGGGAAGGTTTTGGAGGACGAAAGAAGCCTCTGCCAGCCAAGTTTGGCAGTCAGAAAGGCGGATGGCATATTTGATGGTATCCACACCCGATCGCAGTTCGTTAGGTCGGATGCGTGGAAATTCATCTCGAACTTGGTAGAAGCGCGTTGCCCGAATGTAGTAGGCGGGATGCTCGTATAAGGGTCTTTGTGCTTCAAAATAGCCTACTTCCCCCAGTTTTGCCCGAAAACGAATAGTGGCTTCGGCGTTGCTTTCGAGCAGGGCAAGCACATCGTCTGCTGCATCGTTCAGCGATTTACCTTCATTTCCTCCGCTGGCGATTTCAAGGGTGAGGTGAGCCAGCCAGAGAAATGTCAGCCCGCTTTCGTCCAATTGTGCTGCGCTGCTGATGGTGACGGTTTGGTGTTGGTTGCCGGAAGTGGTCTTGACTTCGATGGCGCGGTCGGTGTAGAAAAAATCTTGAATGCCACCAGATACGCCCTGCCAGCCGTTCAGCACGGTCAGCGGGTCAACGGTGTTTTCGAGGAGCATATTTAAAATCACCAACTCGCCAAAAAGCCCGCGCTGTTCCTCTGGCGAAAGCCCCGGCGCAGCGGCTTTTTCAAACAGCAGCGACCATTGTTGCAAGCGGTTGCGAAGTTCGCGGGCGATGACGACGGGGTTAGTTTCGTGTTTGAGGTGTTGCGCGAGGTCGTCGCAGAGGACGGCAAATATTTCCCGCAGGGCAGGGTTTTGCAGTTCGATGAGAAAAACGGGCGGTTGCTCTGCTCCAACAAGGCTGACTTTGAGGTCGCGGAAAGATTGACGGAGCGCATTTTCTAAAAGCGAGGTGTCCGCCAACTGGACGGCGAGTGCGGGGTGCTGGCCGGGCAGGTGCAGGGCAGCAGAGATTTCGGGGAGGAAATCGGCAGGGAAACGGCGAAGTACAATGCCCGTTGAAGGCAGGTTTCCTGTTTCGAGCGATTGCCAGAGGGTTTCAGTTGTCGTCTTCATCATCTGGCAAATCGGTGGGTATATAGGTGGATAAAAATTCTTCGTGTATGGCATACCGCGTTGGGCGGTGTTTGCCAGTGCCCGGAAATGCGATGGCGAATGCTGCCAATGGCGGTGTTCCTGCCGGAAGTGGGAAATTGAGTTTGGGCGGGTCGGGAGATTGAGTGCTTTCAATCGGGTCAATCAGATAAAGAATCAAAAGCGGCGTGTCTTTGCTCCTGAGTTCATTTCTGTAAATCAATGGATTGGGTTCTTTCGGCGGCTGCTCATCTGGCTTTTTGTTTTCTTTTTGTTCCCAAATTTCTTGCGTCCGATGCTTAATTTCGGTCATGATTTCCGGCGTTGCGTCCATGAATTCGTCGGTCTTGCTGATGAGGCGCGATTTTTTGATGGCAAACTCCATTTCATCAGACCGGTCTTCATCTTCCCGGCGAGTGAATTGCCCAATGCTGAAAATCGCTCCGCCCGTCGAAATCGGGGTTCGGATGTCTGTGCCAGATTTTGACATCAGGGCAACGTTCCAAGTTCTCATCTCACCGATTTTAACTTGGTCAGCAATGTATTTTTCCAAGAAATCCGGGCGGCTGGTTAACAAAGAATCCGGGATTTGAAACCCGTTGAGAAAGGTTTGAATCTGTTCAGCCGGAATACCTCTCCACAAAAAACTGTCTGGTTTGTAAGGATTTGGTTCTTGGATGCCACCCATGTTTTCAATCAAATTCGTCAACGCATCCAGATTGGATTGGATGACCTCCCTCTTTTTGGAAAGTAAGTATGATTCGACCATTTTCCCTGCCCAAGAAATGTTCACCTCTACTGCCCGTCGGGTTTTGTTAGCAGCCGAAATCTGCAACTGCCCGGGATGTGTCCTAACGCGCAAGGCATACTGCTCCGGCGTACTTCGGGCATCTGCCATATAATTGAACTCTGCTCGCAATTCTTCACTGGCGTAGGCTATGTGAGCAAACCAATCATTCAGTTCGCGGCTGGTGAACAGGCGACACAAATCCACATAGCCGGAGCGATAGCCAAACCACCTGCCCATTTGCATCAGAGTGTCGTACATCCGTGTGGCGCGGAGGTAATAACTGACCGAAAGCCCTTCGAGCGTCAACCCCCGTGAGAGTTTGTCACCGCCGATGGCGATGACCGAAAGGCCGACTTTCTGGTTGTCAAAATAGTTGAGCGCGTCGCCGGAACTGCCGTTGATTTCGCGAACCTCAATCCGCTGGGTGGCCTCGTTCAGTTCCCGCCGAACGAATACCCACTCATGCACCGCTGTGCGGGTATCAATGTCCCGAAGCGCAGGCGCATCCAATATTTGCTCCGATGTGGTGACAAAAGAGAGGTATTCTCCATCGTCTTCCTCAAATGTGCGGCGGAATTCTTCCATCGTCTCTGCCCACTCTATCTGGATTTTGTTCCTGTAATCCATGAACACCGCCTCAACCAACTCTTTCACGCGCCCCTGCCAAGCGATGAACCGCGAAACGTGAACCAGCATAGAATTGTGGACTTCTGTCTGCCCGCGCAGCCGTCGGATAGCGCAAACAAGGATGAAACATCGGATGGCAAGCCGCAGGGATTCGGGCGCATCGTCAGGTTTTGGGTCGCCCTGTTTGTGCCGGTCGGGGATAAAATTTCTGTAATCTCGGATGCAATGCGCGATGGGCAGTACATCGGTGGTGATGGCATCTTCATCCTGCGGTTTTAACCCGAATACCCGCGCCGGGCCGATGTAATTGCTTGGGGCGGGCAGGTTGGTGATGAAATCGCGTGGGAAAAGGTCGTCATCTTCTTTAACGGAAACGAAGATATTGGCAAACGGCGTGGCGGTGTAGCCGATGTAGGCAGACTTGTCAAAAAGGCGGAGGATGTTGCGGATGTGCTCGTTGATTTTGGTCGGGTCATCGTCCTCGTGGTTGGTGTTGATGGATGCGTTGTCGGCTTCGTCGTCTATGAGAAGGAGGGATTTAGTGCGGATTTTTTTGCCTTCCGAGGTGGGATCTGCATTGGAAGAAAGCCAATCGTGCAAGCGTTTCAGAATGGAGGAGTTTTTCTTAACCACAGCGATAATTGGCTCGTTAGTGCGAAAATTGATGCCTAATGAATTGGCAACACCTTTTGAAAAGTCACCCTTTTGCTCTGACGATGTTAGTGAATGGGCAATGACATCCTTAATATTCCCTACGCCCATTTTTGCTTTATTTGTATCCAACGCACGAAGATGTTGAGTATCAAAACCCAAAAAACCTTCATCAATTCGCAGTTGAGTTTGGCTCCGCAAGTTGTCGTGCATCCCTGCTAACACGATGATGAACCGAAATCCTGAATCGGCAGCCTTGCAAATGAGTCCAGTGTAATTGGAAGTTTTGCCTGACTGGACTTGCCCGACAACTAAGCCCTTTTTTGACAGCGAAATATTTTCGCGGGTAGGGTCAAACAGGTTATCTAAAATTCGGTCAGTCAATTGGTCAATACCGGTCATGACTTTCAGACCGAAGGCTTTTTCATCTTCAAGATATTGCTTGTAGCGATTCCAAAAATTCCATTGAATGGACGCTTTTTTGGGTGAAAGCCAAGGTTCTCGCCTCTCTTTTCCTTCCAGAATCCTGAAATCATCTATGCGAGTCTTGGAATCGTGTAACGCTTCGCGGAGAAATTTCTCCCGGTCAATGGATGCAAAACGGCGCATTTCCAGCACCTCGTCTACTGCATTTTCGATTGTAGTTTTGGTGTGAAAATCCTCACCGATGAGTAATGTGCGGAGGGTGCGAAGGGCTTGGTCAATCATAATCAGCAAGGGTTAATGAAATAGAGCCTCCACCAGTTCAGGGAACGAACTGAAAGGCTCGGTTCCGAGAAGAATGGTTTTGACGTATTCGGGTGGTCGACCAGAGTTCAAAAGTCTTTCGTGCGTCTTTTTCAAGAGTTCGGCAAGGTGTCGCTTTTCAGCCTCACTTACTTTTTCAGGCGCATCCTCAAAGGGCTGTCCGTGTGGCTCAGAATGGTCTTTTTCATGGATGTAGATACTAGGAACAGGTATAGTTTCCTCAATGACCCGGAGCAGACGTTCAACATCTTTTCTTCGGTCACCCAGCTCGTCCAAAATCAAAGCAATCAAGTGATGCTCCCGGTTGATTTTGTAAAATCGTTTTCCTTTCCGGATTTCATCCTGCCAGACGGGTGTGAAATCTTCGGTTTTTAATTGCCGCTGAACCACTTTTGCTCGTTGCCGGAATACTTCGTTTGCTTGTGTCCTGACCTTCTTGGCTATGGCTTCGAGGTTTCCTCTCACGCCCCACGGCGGGCGGGCGGTTGACTTTTTGATGTCAATTTGCCAATCGTTGTCAAGTGTATTGGGCAAATCAATGGCGATTCGGGCAAGTTTGTAGTGGTCTTCTTTTCTGAATATCCCCAGCCAATCGCCCGAAACAAGCATTCGATCGTTCCTATAAATGTAAAATCCCTGTTGTTCATTCCACCCATTCGGCCCACCCGCATCTTGATATTCTTTGTCTGCCAGTTTGCTTCTGTGTGGCAAAATATAGCCCTTGATGTTGACTGCACCATTTTGCAAACGCTCTTCCGGCAACGGCTGCAATCCTTCCGAACTGATTAAAAATGGATCCCAAGCAGCCAGCGGAGTTGCTCCAAAGGTAATCTTCAACCGGGCTTTCGGTTCTTGCAAAAAGCGGTGAAAGACCATGGAAAGGTGAGCGCGTACCCGGTTCATAATCTCGGCGAACTTGTCGCCGGATTCTTTACCAGAGGTTCCAGTCAGTTTGAGCAAGCGGTCAAGATTTTCCCAAAGCACCACCGTCCCAGATTCTGTGTCCGTCAACCATTTTTCGCAATCAACATCAGGTTTGTAGCGTACCAGTTCCCATTTGCCAGTTTGGTTGATGTGGTCAATGTCCCACGTCCACGAAACGATTGGACCGCCTTTTGTCTTTGAAAAAACCGTCAGCCTACGGCTCTGTGAAAAAGAAGCAGTTTTCAAACCTAATCCAAAGCGTCCCAAATCATTTGTGTTTCGGATGTCTGCCGGGTTTTTACTGCCGGGGCGCATTGCTTGAACCAATTCGTCGTCTGTCATGCCATGACCGTCGTCCTGAATGGCAAACCATTTTTTGTCATCTTCCCATTGATATCGAAGGGAAATCCTTTTTGCTCCTGCGGTAATTGAGTTGTCAATAATATCCGCGAGGGCTGTGTCAAACGAATAGCCGTAAGCCCGGAAGGTCTCGACCATGGAGCGAGCTTCTGGTTCGGCACTTCTTTTGTCAGAAAAGACGATACGGGTATGTTCTACATTCATTTGAATAAAACAGCCAGTGGCTCTTCATAATCGGTTCCCAAGCCAAAGGGTTCGCGGATTTTTCTGGTTGAAGCGAAAGCGAGTTCATACGGGTCTTCAATCCCGGCGGCTAAACTAACGTTAAAAGCCTCTTCCATTAATTTATCAATCCTATCTGCTTCTTCATGTCCACCGGGGCAATCGTCAAGTGCGTCCAACCGATCGTCTGGATGCCAACTGAACCCAAAGGTTTGGACCAAATCTGAATAAAACTGGCAGACATCTTCAAGGCTGTTAATTTTATAAACGCCTGTGATGGGAATTTCAATTTTCGATTTCACGTCTGTAAAATTTAAGAAGTGAGCAATGACTTTATAGTTCCTGCTATCTTTTCTGCAAGCAATGGTGGCACCGCATTCCCCACCTGCCTCCAAGCCGCCGACCTCCCTCCTTCAAAAAAGAAATCGTCCGGGAAGGACTGAATCCGTGCGGCCTCGCGCACCGAAACCGAGCGGGCCTGCCGAAGGTCGGGGTGGATGTAATAATGCCCGTCTTTGGCGATGTGGGCCACCAGCGTATGGCAGCAGCCATGGAGGTCCACCACTTTAAAGCGGTCGGTAAAAATATGCCTGTGTCGGTGCGTTTTGAGGTGGTCGGGCAGTTCGTCATATTGCAGCCGCTCCCCTTTCTGCCATTTTTCGATGGCGATGCGGTAAATCTCGCGGTCGCGCAGGTTGTGCGGGCGGGCCTCGTGCTGCGCGACAAACGCCATACCGTTGCGGATTTCAAAACGTTCGAGGTAGTCTGTTGTCGGAGTTGTGTAGGGAACCCAAGCAGGAGCGTCTCCGGGTTGCAAGGGCGGCAGGTCAGCAAAAAGGTCGGGGCCGATTTGCCAGTTGTTGGGCGTTTTTTCTATTTCCGGGAATTCAAAAGGCTTTTTTCCGCGCCTGCCGATGATGATGACCCGCTCGCGTTTTTGCAGCACACCAAAATCGGCGGCATTCAGTATTTTGTGATCCACATGGTAGCCAACCTCCTGACTTTCAAAGAGGTCTATCATTTCCCGAAAATAATTCCCGGCGGTCAGCAGGCCTTTCACGTTTTCAAAAACGAAGTATTTGGGCTTGTAGCGCTTCAAAAACGCTGCATAAAACTTAAAAAGCGTGTTCCGCTTATCGTCGCGCATCCGGTTGGGGTCGCGGCTGCGCCCAGCAAGTGAGTACGCTTGACAAGGTGGGCCGCCAGCAATGACATCCACTTTTCGCCCATCCAGCAAGGTATCTATTTTTTGGAAAATATCAGCAATCGTTTCGTCACTGATTTCTGCCTGAATGACGGAGGCAAGTTTCTCTTGGGGGACGAAGGACAGCAGTTTGTCGCGGGAGATTTTGCCGAGCAGGTAGTCTTCGTATTTTTTCTGCTTTCCCTTTTTTTTGATGTCGTAGTAAGCAATGCGCGTTTCCAGCGTCCGGCAAGCGGCGGCATCCATCTCAACGTGAGCGATAGGTTCAAATTTATAGCGCAGAAATCCTTCGGACAGCCCGCCCGCGCCAGCAAAAAGGTCTATATAAGTCATCTGCTAATCAAGGCAAGTTTAGTTATAAAGATAACAAGTTAACATCTGTTTTCTGAAGTTCAGAGCATTTGACAGATTGCTGCTCCATGATAAGTTCACTAACTTTTAAAACACAAAGTTCGATATTTTTTTTTATTTCCTCACCCCAAAATCGCAAAACAATCCATCCTTCCTGTGCCAATCGCTTGTTAACCTCCTGATCTCTCCGAATATTTCCTTCAATCTTTTTATGCCAGAACTCACGATTGGTTTTGATTCGCTCTTTTGTTGTTTCCCATTCTTTGCCATGAAAATACTCGCTATCGCAAAAAATAGCCACTTTGTATTTTGAAAAAACAAAATCGGGCTTCCCAAATATCTTATTATTGTTCCTAGTATACCTAAATCCTTTACTCCATAAGGCTTTTGCAAGGATGACCTCTATCTTGGTATCCTTACTTTTTATTGCCTGCATATTTTTCCGGCGCTGCTCTTTTGTCAAGACATCCATGCAGCAAATATCGTCAGATTTATATAAATATTTTGTTTTAATCGGTGGAGAACTATGGCTTCACGCAACTCCCCCTATAGGCCCTACTGCGTGAAAACCCGCTTTCTCACCACCTAATCCGCGAACGAAAGTTGCGTGAATCCAACCATCATGGCTGGATTCACGCAACGGTCTAGCAACTATATAAGGGGGAGACGTTTGATTCATTTAGCACTTTAAAGCGTAAATGTAAGCCACCGACTCAAATATCCAAATCATATAACCAAACAAGTGAGGCGGTGACTGCCAGTCACCGCCTCACTTGTTTGTTAAATCTCAAGCGTTTAAACCCTTATCGCTGCAATACCAACTTCTCCACCACCTTCCAATTATCAGCTTGAAAATCAACCCAATAAACGCCCGGCACAAGCCCTTCCATGGGCAAAGGCAGGCTATTCTCGCCTGCTAAACCCAGTCCGTCCTGGCTATAAACCACACGCCCCGACAGGTCAAAAACGCGGCATGAAAAAGCCTGCTCGGAAGGCAACTGGAAGGCCAGGGTTGCGGCACCCTCGGTAGGGTTGGGGTACACGAGAAGCTCATTGCTGGTGCCGTTATTTCCTTTTTCAGCACTGCCGGCTTGCTGGAAATTGCCATTGCCATTGCCGTTATACGGCGTAACTCGTACGACCGACACACAAGTGCTTCCATTGCCGCTCCAGTCTTTTACCGTGATGGTCAGGTTGTTTAAGCCCATATTGGCCGCGGTGTAGACCTTGGCGACAGGGCTGTACGACCAGACCGAACAGTTGTCATAACTGTCACCGGCCAGTTGGTCGCCAAATACCGTGACCGTTCCATTGGCGCCGAGTTGTACGATGGTGTTCTCACAGAGGGCTGTTGGTGCAAGGTTGTCTTTGGTCGTGACTTGTGCCTGGCAAGTGCTGGTATTGTTGCTGGCATCTTTCAGGGTAAGGGTCACGGTTTGTGAAGACCCCGGCAGGTCAGAGCAGTTGAACTGGGTCTTGCTCAGGGTCATGTTGGAGAGGCCGCAATTGTCGTTGCTGCCATTGTCCATCTGCGAGGCGAGCAGGGTGCCCTGGCCGGAATTGTTCAGGGTCACAGTCGCATTTTTGCAAAGGGCTATGGGTGCTGAAACATCCTTCACGGTTAATATGGCGGTGCAGGTATGCGTGTTCCCGCTGACATCGGTGGCCTTGAGCGTAACGGTATTCGAGCCAATTTGGCTACAAGTGAAGGTACTGGGTGTCAGCGACAAAGAGAACGAGCAGTTATCCGCGCTGACATTGTCCACCGCGGAAGGAACCACGCTCACCGAGCCGTTGGCCCCCAGATTAACCGTCCCGTTTTTACATTTTGCCTGGGGTGCAATGGCATCCAGAACGGTTACCGTGGCAGTGCAAATGCCTTTGTTGTTGCTGGCGTCCAGTCCTCCAAGCGTTACGGTATTGACGCCCAGGTTGGCACAGTTAAAGTTGGTCTGGCTCAGGCCGTAAAACACGATGGCGCAGTTGTCAAAAGAGCCGTTGTTCACTTGGGCTACGCTCAGGGTTGCCTGCCCGGAAGCGTTCAGGAACAGGGTTGCGTTTTTACAGACTACCGTAGGAATGATGGGGTCCGAAACCGTCACGGTGCTGTTGCAGGTATTGGTGTTTCCGTGCCCGTCGTTCACCGTGAGCGTCACGGTATTGGCGCCGAGGTTGGTGCAATTGAAGCTGCTGGGTGATACCGATTGCTGGTTCACGGCGCCGCAATTGTCTGAGCCTCCCTGAAAAACATTGGACGTGTTGATGCTTGCATTCCCCGAGGCATCCAGGTTGATGGCGTGATCCTTACAAGTGACCGCAGGCTGCACGGCATCCACAACGCTTACGGTGGCGGTGCATGTTTTGGTATTGCCGTGCCCGTCGTTGACGGTAAGCGTTACACTGTTTGCCCCTAAGTTGCTGCAATTGAATGCATTGGGCGTTACTTCATGAAGGTTGACACTGCCGCAATTGTCGGCGCCACTTTGAAATACGCTGGCTGGCTGCAAGCTGGCAGATCCGGCATTGTCCAAAAAGACCGTCGCGCCTTTGCAAATCACGCTGGGCGCAATTTGGTCGAGCACCGAGACCGTCGCCTCACAAGTGCCGGTATTTCCATGTGCATCCTGAGCGGTGAGGGTGACCAGTTTTTGCCCAAAATCAGCGCAAGTAAACTGATTGGGGCTTACGGATTGTAGTACCACGTTTCCACAATTTTCCAGACCATTTTGGTATACATTGGAAGGACTGATGCCCGCTTGCCCGGAAGCATTGAGGGATACGGTGGCTGTTTTGCAATTCAGCCTTGGCCCCGTACGGTCCACAACCTGAATGGTGCTATTGCAACTGGTGTTCAGCAGGGTATTGCTCACGGTCAGGGTGACCTGATTTGATCCGATATTGCTACAGTTGAAGGAGGTTTTGCTCAAAGACATCATTGGGTCTCCGCCGCACAATACGGAGGTGCTTCCGATTTGCTCCGGGGCAAGTGTCGCATTTCCATAGTCATCCAGGACGACTTCCAGACTGTTTTGACAGACCAGCTGGAAAGGTGCAAAAGTCTGATTGTCATTGGTATTGTGTTGAAAACCATCCTCCACGGGAGCGCCGATCAAATAATCCAGATCTGCCGCCACTTTGAGTTTCGACACCAGATTATGTCCTTGCATGATTTCATCTACATGCACCGCTGCGCTTGCCCAGGAAGCAGCATTTTCGATGTCGTCTATCAAATCAAGGATCGCCTGTACCTCCATGACTTCCGAGGCGAGCACCATGGCTGCGGATATGAGGATGGTAACAGGGCCGCCTGCCATAGAAATGCTGCTGGCGGCAGTATTACCTGCCACCGTGGCGGCGTTGAAGGCAAGGGTGCTGCCAATACTGTGAAACTGAAAAAGTACACACACGCCCAGGGATGCTGCGGAGGCGCCGGGGAGGTAGTTGGGTTGTTGAAGGTTGAACGTTACGGCTGCAGATGCGAAATCGTTCATCATATCTTGTTGAGCGCCCGTGCCTACATAAACATCTGGCCACACATACTCTGCTATATCTACGTGATCCAACAAGGCACTAAAACTGAAGCTGGCTCCCGGGTTTTGGGTATTAAATTCATCCCAGGAGCTCAACAGACGCTGCGCATAATCGGCTCGGATACCCTCCACACGTTGTTCAAAATGCGAAACTGCCTGTTCCTGCAAAGCCGTCCAGTTGTTCCGGGATTGCGAGGCCAGGGTATTGAGCACATAATCTTTTACCATGATGGCCAGTTCCACGCGGTGTCCGGAGTTGTTCAAATCAAACTTCTCCAGCGTAATATCCACCATATCGGGACCCAAAGTGGCTGCTATGGCTTCCTGTACAAAAGGAAAATACGTCAGGTCTGCGGGCAATCCGACCCGTTCGAGCACCGCTTTTTTAAACTCATTGCCCAAAAACACACATCCTGTTGGGGCCGGAGCATCGGATATACGCTGGTAATCTCCGCCTGGGATGCTTTCTTCGTCCTGCATGACCCTGTATAAAGTCCATTTGACGTCATTCCCGGTACCTTCTATGGCAGCGCGCAAGGATTCTCCGGATTGAGCAATGCCAAAAGTGCCGAGGAATTTTCCGTTGTCTTTGTTTTTGAATTTGAAACTGTTGTGCGCTCGGATCATCTCCCATTTGGAGGCATCGTTCATGGTCGCAGACATCACCAGTTTGGTGCCGCTGCCAACGGCTACATAAAGATTGGTTAGGGTATTTAAAAGAGAGAAATAGCCGTCGCCATGGTCAATAAAATTCCAAATAATGGATTGGTCGGCGTAGTTGATGTGCACAGGGTTTGACCCTACATTATCCAGTGCATTGCTCATAAAATCGTTGCCATAATTGTCAACCAACGCATATCTTATTACCGATTGGTAGGGTAGGGCGAGGTTGAAAGCAAATTTCTGCTCAGGCGAGGGGTCTATGGTGGGAGAACGGGCATACAATCGGTTATCGCTGCCAATTTCCAGCACCAGGTCATCGCCCGAACTGCTCACACGAGAGCGGAATTTGTACCAGCCTGCGGTGGCGGTAAAGATGATCCTGAATTGTTGTCTGTGCAGATCGTCTCCGGAAGCCAAGGGCTCCATGCCCACGGGACCATTGGGTGAATCGCTGTTAAGCGTAACATAAAGCCCGTGATTGACGGAGCGGATCAAAAACCAACGTTCATCGGCGGTCCACCATTTGCCATCAGCCGTGCCTTCTTCCAGCACAAATGTGCTGGTTTCACTGGTGGTATTGCCCACGGTACCCACAAATCCGTTGTAGGCTCCAAGCACTGGGTTGTCGTCCAGTTTGCTGCTAAGGTGCCAGCAACGGCCCGTTACCTCTTCATCGCCCTGGCCAGAACTGAGTACGATGCCATTGTTGAATTGTGCGGCCATTTTTGGCGCTGTTGCCAATAAAAAGACCACTGAAAAAAGTAGTGCAAAAAATCGTTGCGTATTCATCTCCGAAATTGTTGAATGTTTGAAAAATGTGCCGACCTCTTTTTCAAATGCCCTGGGCGGAATTGTGCACGAATCCGCCAGGCTTGTATGAATGGAGAGGTTTGCTTTCGGAAACAAAGGTGGGGGCAAGTGAAAGGCAGGCCTTCCCACTATTCTTTCAATGGGGTGGAGTATCCTTTCAGGGTGGTGGAGTATTCTTTCAAACAGGTGGAGTATTCTTTCTGGTGGGAAATGAGGGCCAACCAAGGATCCATCAGGTTAAGCAAATGTAAATTTTCCGTAGTTAAATCCCTCCGTTTATATCGTTTAGTTCTACATAACATTTATCTTACAGCAACCCCGGTTAAGTTTCTGGTTTCATTTATCCTCCATCCATTTCCTTCTGTCTAGGGCCATACTTTTGCGGCACGAAAACAGTACACCGAACCTGCTCTATAAAAATAGAGGCTGAACGCTCGGTTTTGTAGAGGCCATCAGCATTGTGTGAAGTGTTTACCTGGTTGAACCCCCACCTTTCAGTCAGCCAGGATACCAACAATTAAATTTACAGCACAGCCACCCGGGCGTGTTGGTGTGTCCATTGATTTGGACAAAGAGATGGGCTGAAGAAGCCCATTCATCAACACAACACCCATGCCCTTGGTCAGCGTCTGATTCAATGCTCTTTTTCATTCAAACACAATAACTATGCTTAAATTTCTCTCTTCACCCTTTTGGGGACTTCTGCTTTTGCTAGTCGGCATTAGCTGGAACGCTCCCGCAGTACAGGCGCAGGCCATTACCTTCTCTTACATTTTTGATGGACAGGTGCTGACAGGCACGTCCTCGCAGCCTGGCGCTACGGCCAACAATGCAACCTATGGAGCAGGCTTAGGTATTAAAACCTTTTATGCCGGCAACCCTGGCGATGCTATCGCGGGCGATGGATTCGCCTCAGGCACCCCCTTGAACATTGCCAACAACGATTACTTTGGCTTTTCATTTACTGTAGCTGCTTGTTCCACCGTCACACTCACCAATGTGTCTTTTGATGCACGGCGTTCAGGAACCGGCCCTGCAAACCAGGAAATTCGGTATTCTACGAATGGATTTGCTACTAGCTTACTTGCCACAACCTTGTCTGGAACCAATTATGAATCGAAAAGTGGAACACTGCCCAATCTGGTCCTGAACGGTGGCCAAACGGTAGAATTCCGGCTGTACGGTTTCAATGCCTCGGGTGGTACGGGTACGCTCCGAGTTGACAATGTAAGATTCACCGGTACCATCGCTAATTCGGCACCTTCGGCCTTCGCCGTAACGGGCGGCGGTGAGGTCTGCCCGCCTGCAGGCGCTCCGGTAGGTTTGACAGGATCTCAGTTGAACGTCAATTACCAATTGCGGCTAAATGGATCACCCCTGGGCGCACCCGTACCGGGTAACGGCGGGGTATTGACTTTTGGGGATCAAACCGACTTTGGCACTTACACCGTGGTGGCCACCAATGCCAGCGGATGTTCTGTTGCACAAACCGGTAGTGTGGTCATAAGCCAGTCTTCCAACTGTGGCGGCGGCGGTTGCTCCGTTTCCTTGAGTACTACCCAGGTAAATGTGCTGTGCAATGGTAATTCTACAGGCTCTATTGATTTGACCCCGAGCGGTGGAACGCCCTCGTATACGTATGCATGGTCGAGTGGTGCAACGAGTCAGGATGTATCAAACCTTGCAGCGGGCACTTATATGGTGACCGTAACAGATGCGGGCGGTTGTTCCCAAACGACTTCCGTAACCCTCACGCAGCCCACAGCACTTGTGCTGACCAATACTCAGACAAATGTTTTATGCAATGGTAATTCCACAGGCTCCATTGACCTGACCGTAAGCGGTGGTACGCCCGCCTACACGTATTCGTGGACAGGAGGTGTAACCACCCAGGATCGTACCAACCTCGCTGCGGGTACGTACACCGTGACGGTAACAGACGCAAATGGCTGTTCCAAAACAAATTCCGTCACGATTACACAACCCAGCGTTCTTTCACTGAGCACCACCCAGAACAACGTGTTGTGCAATACAGCGGGTTCTATTGACCTGATGGTGAGTGGTGGAACACCTGCTTACACCTATTCGTGGTCCAATGGCCCTACCACGCAGGATGTATCCAACCTCGCAGCGGGCACTTATACGGTAACCGTCACCGACGCGAACAATTGTACCAAAACAACTTCCGTCACCATCACCCAGGCTTCTGCACTTTCTTTGAGTTCTACGGTGGTAAACCCAAGCAACTGCTTCGTATCCGATGGCTCTATTGACCTCAGCGTATCCGGCGGTCAGCCTGGCTATAGCTATGATTGGAGCAACGATGGGGATGAATCTCCTGACAATGACCCGCAGGACCTTCAAAATTTGCCTGAAGGCACTTACACCATTACGGTAACCGATGCCAGTGGATGTACGGCCACCCATACGGAGGTTTTGGATTATATAGATGTGATCCGACCTGCTATTACCTGCCCTGAAAATATTGCAATTCCAGCTGGCGCGGATTGTTCCAGCGCAGTTGGCGACTATTCCCCTGCCACCTTGAGCGACAATTGCAGCGCCAATCCAAGCGTGGTACAAAGCCCCGCAAGCGGCACCGTACTCAACAGCAGTAACCCAACCCGAGTGGTTACCCTTACCGCCACGGATGAGGCGGGCAATAGCCAAACCTGCAACTTCACCGTTTCGCTGGTAGACTTGTCGGCGCCAAGCGTAGTTTGTCCCGCAGATCAAATCGTCAATGCAGACGCAAACTGCACAGGTACAGTAGGCGCCTGGAGTCCTGTAGCTTCCAACGACAACTGTGGCGGCAGCCCGGCAGTCGAGCAAAGCCCAGAAGCTACCACGGAACTGAACGGTCACAATGATGCCAGAATGGTTACCCTGACCGCAACGGACAACGCGGGCAATACGCAGACCTGTACTTTCACAGTGACCTTGAAAGACGTATCGAATCCGAGCATCAGCTGCCCAGCCGATGTGATGATCAACGCGGACGAAAATTGCAGCGGTTTGATCGGTGACTATTTGCCCACTGCCTTAAGCGACAACTGCACGGCAAATCCTTCGGTAGTGCAAAGCCCGGATGCGTCCTATGAGTTGAACGGACACAACACATCCAGCATCGTCACGCTGACTGCCACCGATGACGCAGGCAATACCCAAACTTGCGTATTAACGGTTACCCTTATTGACGTAACCCCTCCGACGATTATTTGCAAACCCTTTGTGGCCGAACTGGATGCCGACGGCATGGTAAGCATTAGCATATCGGACGTTTACGAATCTGGCTCCGACAACTGTGGGGAGGTGATCGTTTATTCCGTTTACCCAAACACCTTCAATTGCAGCAATATCGGGGATAATCTCGTGTCTTTGGCGACCAGCGATAACCACCGGAACCGGACTTTATGCACCACGACGGTCACCGTAAAGGATGCCATCGCTCCGGTTGCAGCATGTAAAGATATAACTGTCAATCTGGGCCTTAACGGCAGTGTCAATGTAAACCCTTCAGCGATTGACAACGGGACAACGGACAACTGCTCCTTTACCCTCAGCCTCGAACCCGGCCTATTCGAATGTGCCAATATTGGTCTGAACATCGTGACGCTGGTGGCCACAGATGCTGGTGGAAACACCGCTACTTGTACGGCTACCGTTGAAGTAAATGACCTCTCTGCGCCCAGCGCAAAGTGCAAAAACCCAACAATTTACCTCAATGAGGCTGGTCAGGTCACGCTTACCGCTGCAGAAGTCAACAACGGCAGCAGCGACGCCTGTGGCATTGCAACGATGAGCATTGACGTGACCGAGTTCAATTGCTCCAACCTGCCTGGTTCGAGCTGGCCGGTGATCCTCAGCCTCGTGGATGTGCATGGCAATGCATCCACTTGTTTGTCGAATGTAGTGGTAAAAGACGCCATTGCGCCCACTGCCATTTGCCAAAATGTGACCGTGGCCATTGGCTCGGATGGCAGGGCAACGGTATACGGCGAAGATCTGGCATTCAATAGTTTCGACAACTGTTCCGTATGGTCGTTCAGTCCAATAGCCAAAGTGTACACTACGGCCAATCTCGGCGCCAACAACTTGACCGTTACCGTGAAAGATTGGAGTGGAAATGCCAGCACCTGCGTGTCAGTGGTCACGGTTGTTATACCGGACAATGGCAACTTCCAGCAAGGTGGAAAGGGCAAAGGTGTAAAAGCTGGAAACCTGGACTTTGCTGTCTATCCCAACCCGACCCAGGGATCAGCTACATTGGCATTCCAATTGCCTGCGGAACAAACCTTTGTGCTCCGCATTTTTGATACTGCCGGTCGTATGGTTTATAACCAGAAGGGCCTTGGAATGGAAGGAGAGAATATCCTGCCCCTGCGCCTGGAAGGGATTGCATCGGGTGTTTATCTGATTGATTTACAATCGGATAATTGGATGGTGCAGAAAAGGTTGATGGTGCAGGAATAAGAGGCTTGAGCTTAAACTGATCTTGATTCATACTTGCCAAAAAAAGTCCAGCGGTTTTTCCGTTGGGCTTTTTTTGTGCGAAGGGCGCAAATTGAAAGTGCTGGCGCAAGGCTTCAGCCTTGTGTCTACTATTTGAGTCGGCTGTGCCGACAGACGGAAAAATCTTTTATTTTACATGCGACGTTTTGCAGCTTGACAATTAAATGGGTTTGTCGGCACAGCCGACTGAATAGTAGACACAAGGCAGAAGCCTTGCGCCAGCGGGCAAATATTGGCATTAAACCTATCTGTGTTTTTACAGTCTATAAAAGCCGCTTATATTTCAGTTCCAAATCTTGATCAAGTTCGACGCGGAGTTGTTTAACTCCTCTGGTGTAATAGTTTTGAAAGTCCAGAATCAACACAAGATCGATGTTTCGCCGTTGGCTGAAGGTTTCTATGTTGTAAGAGCAACCAATGGTAGAGCTGCCTTTTCACAAAATGTAATCATTCACAAATGAAAGCTTTACTGCTCCTTCATTTTATCCTGTTCTCGGTAAATAGTTTTGCCCAAACATTTATCCCCAAGGACACAATTCTCGCCAACAATGTTTTTCAAGTCGAATTTTCAGATGACGGACGGTCAATGGTTTGGTGTGAAAATTTAGGGGGTGGACAAGCAAAAGTTTGGTATGCAGACCTGGACTTGAATGTAGGGCTTCCAGATTTCGCAACCAAACAACTCATTGACACCATACAAGGACAGGGATGGCCCTATTGGGGGCAGGATGATGTAGGTAAATTTTTTCTAATAAAAAACAAGCACGGACACATCAAGTATATCCGTAGGACAGGTTTTAACACCCTAACACCTTATGATTTGGGCGTTGTAAACAGTGACAACAAGTCCTTGCTCAACGTAAACAGTGATAGCACTTTAAATTACTTTTGGGTAAACTATGTGGTAAAAAATCCGTCCTCAACAGGTTTAGACAGCTTGTTCGTATTCCGTTCTGACAATCCTACAATAGAATTTTCATAAATGCCGAAAAGAAAAATTCGGGTGGCTCCGCTTATGAACTAACATTTCCACGGTGGTTAGCACAGTCGGAACAATTAGCCTATCCATTCAGACCATTTACAGCACAACCCTTTTGGGATATAAAATTCTGGAACGGTCAAACCCAAAGTTCGACACAAGTTACCAATGACATTCCTAATAGTATTTTTAACCATCACGTGGACGATTTGCCATTCCGACTGCCTCAATTTCCAAAGGACACATTTATGTTTAGCAGTATGGCAGCTCAAAATGTCGCCATTTATCAAAAGACAGGAACATATTTTACACAAGTCCAATCATATACTTCACCTACTTCTATAACCCCTACAACCTTAACTTCATTTGAGCCTTTTACAATTTGCGGGAATATAACCTATGGGGCCTATCAGGTGTATAGCGGTGGCGGTATCCCCGGTACAACAGCAGGAGAAATTTATCTGTTGAGCATTTTTGGAGATACTATACACACCATAATAAGCGGTTACGATGGGGATGTAGCTGTTGACCCAGAGTATGTAATAGGAACAAACAAGGTTTGGGTTTTTTATTATGGCAAACCGACTGGTTTAGGTAATTTCAATCTTCACCGTTGCGAAACCCCACTAAAGCCTTGTTTGACAACAGGCTCATTTGACCAGCCCCGGAGACTACATTATTCCGTTTTCCCCAACCCGTTTTCAGACAAAATAAACATCGAAAATGCGACAGGATCAGAATCCTATCAACTATATAATTCCGTTAGTCAAATGATCTGGACTGGGAGAAATATTGAACAGCAAGATTTTTCAGACCTGAATAGCGGACTGTATTTCTTAAAAATATCAATGGAAAGTGGACATAGCACTTTAAGAATAATTAAACAATCACCTTGAAGCAGCCAACAACTCAATTTTAGCCTCTGGCGCAGTCTCATCGTGCTGACTCAGGTCAAGCCCTATTTGTTCATCAGCACTGTCAACCCGCAGGGGCGAAAAGAAGGAAATAAATTTCAGGATCAGCCAGGCGCCCAGGTAGGAATACACACCCACTACGAGTACCACCAGAGCTTGTACACCCAGCAATTTGAAAGAGCCAGTTATTAGTCCGCCATTGGTCGCAAAAACGCCCGTCAGCAACATCCCGACAATGCCCCCAACGCCATGGCATGGGAATACATCAAGGGTATCGTCAATTTCTGCATTTGTTTTCCAGTGAACGGCATAAAAACTGCATACGCTGGCAATGACGCCGATCAGGATGCTATACGTTGGATTGATGTACCCTGCTGCAGGGGTAACCGTAGCCAAACCCACCACGGCACCGATACATGCGCCCACTGAATTGGGTTTTCGGTTGCTGATAATATCCAAAAGAATCCAGGTGCCCATGGCGGCAGCCGAGGCCATGTGGGTGCTCAAAAATGCATTGATGGCCACATCGTTCGCCGCCAAAGAGGAGCCAGCATTGAAACCAAACCATCCGAACCACAACAACCCGGTGCCCAGGATGATGTAGGGAATATTAGAAGGTACGTGCGGTTCGTCCTTTTGGTGTTTTTCGCGGCGTCCGAGCATCATGGCCCCCGCCAGCGCGGCCACCCCGGCCGACAAGTGGATAACCGCTCCGCCCGCAAAATCCAGTGCGCCCATTTTGGCCATCCAGCCATCGGGATGCCACATCCAGTGTGCCACCGGACAATAGATCACCACCGTAAACAAGATAATAAAAAGGATGTAACTTCCAAACCGGATCCTTTCGGCAAATGATCCGGTTATCAATGCCGGCGTAATAATGGCAAATTTCATTTGAAAAATCGCAAACAACATCAGCGGAATACCAGCGCCGATCACCGAATGCGGCGCCGTGCCGACCTGATTGAAAAATGCATAGGTGAAAGGGTTGCCGATCAGTCCGCCAATGCTATCGCCAAAGGTCAGGCTAAAGCCAAATACAAACCAGATGAAGCTGACCAAACCTAAGGCTACAAAACTTTGCAGCATCGTACTGATGATATTCTTGGCGCCTACCATACCGCCATAAAAAAACGACAAACCCGGGGTCATCAGCAAGACCAATGCTGAGGAGGTCAACATCCAGGCGATATTGCCACGATGAATGTCATCAACGGCCGCTACTGGGTGGGAGGAGGGGTAGACTGCGCTAAGTATGGCTATCAGAACCAATACCGAAAAAGCCAGAATCCCAAGGATTCTGGTGTTTGAAAGCTGGTGTCTCATGGTTTGTTTTTAAGATTGGAACTTGCTTAAATACTCCACAATACTTGCATGATTTCCGCGGACAGCATCATCGTAGGGCCTGTTACCCCAGCGATCCAATGCTTCCGCGTTGGCGCCTTGGGTCATCAAATATTCCACAATTTTAAGATGCCCCTCTGACGCTGCCAGGTGCAAAGCCGTTCTGCCGTCATAGTCGGCATCGTTGATGGCTACGCCGCGTGCTACCAATTGCTTGATTTCCAGCAAATCATTGGTGCTTGCAGCAAAACAAAGCGCAATCACGCCGTCAATTTTTGTTTCATGCTTGCGCAGACGAGGGTCTGTTTTTTCCGAGGTATGGCTGATCAAACTGTCGTAATTGTGGAAATTGAACGATTTGATCAACTCCTTACAAAACTCAATGCCCTTCACCGTGTTCCCGTGTTCATCCAGGCGGGGCGACCAGATGGTGATTCCCATCAAATTGGGAACCACCACCATCAAACCGCCGGCAACTCCGCTTTTGGCCGGCAAGCCAATAACAAAAGCAAATTCTCCGGAAAAGTCATACATACCGCAGGAATACATCAGCGACAAACAGTTCTTTACCGTGTCGGGCTGGAATATACGTTCGCCCGATAAGGGACAAATACCGCCGTTGGCCAGCGTAGCCGCAGCGATGGACATGGCCTCCGTATTGGTCTCAATGGAACAACATTGAAAGTAAAATTCCAAAGTGTCAATCAGTTCCGTATTCTCCGGGAAGGCTTTGTGCTCGCGCATAAAGTAACCCAGTGCAAAATTCCGGTCGGCTGTCTGCCGCTCCGACAGATACACTGAATTGTTAAATTTGGCGGGCTTTCCGCCACAAAGGCGCGTCCAGGTATCCAACACAAAATCAAAACGATCTGCCATTTCCAGGCGCGGACGAACCATAGAACAGGTCATAATAGCCCCTGCATTAATCAGTGGGTTGTGGGGCAGTCCCTCTGAATTTAAACTCAGACTGTTAAAACCTATACCGCTTGGTTCTCGGCCCAGGTGTTTGTGCACAAAATCTTCTCCATGCTCTTCCAGCGCAAGGCAATAGTTGACTGGTTTGGATATAGACTGTATGCAAAAATACGTGTCGGCGTCCCCCAAACTGATTTGCTGACCATTGACAGTACAAACCGAAACAGCATACAAGTCCGGATTTACCCGCCCCAACTGGGGTATATAAGTAGCTACACTACCCTCATTGTTGGTGGCTACACGGTCAAATATTTCACGAATACGACGCCTGAAATCGTTAAAATCAGGAATTACCAACCGGCCCTGAATGGCATCTGATATCAGCGAACCTTTGCTCTCACTGATAAGTGACTTGAAGCGCTCAAAGTCCATTTCATAATCCTCAAATGCTTTAGGCGATCGGTCTTGGTAATTGGACAATTTGATCCTTGGATCATCTGGACGGATGCCCATTTCCGATAACACCTTCATCAGGTCTGACAGCCGGATGAGCCCCCGAGCTTCGGAATCGAGCGCTTGAAAAATGCGGCTATATTCCAATTCCAGGATACTGGCATGATGAGTATTTTCATCTTCCCCCATGTCTGGTTGGTTTGGTTTTGCTTTAACTGTTTTTTTTTCTTTCATCATTACCGAACAAACAAAAGTTCACGATATTTGGGCAGGCGCCAGAAGGTATCGTCTACTAATTTTTCCAATTGGTCAGCATGCATTCGGATCTTCTCAAAGATGGGCTTGATTTTTTCGGAAATCATCTGTGCGATATCCTGCTCGGCCTCATGTTTGAAGGCTTTTTCCTTCAGTTTCATCATGTCCTGGACATTGTCGCGCAGTTCGCTGAAGTGGTTATAGATAAGTTCTACCTCTTCACGGGTTTTGTCGGCAGCCTTGTCTAAGCCCATATCTTTCAAGCCGCGGAAGGTGTTGGTGAGCGTATTGATATACTGAAACACAGAAGGCAGAATGTGGGTATGTACCATTTCCTCCATGACCAGCATTTCAATTTCCATTTGTTTAATGTACTGTTCTAACAGCACATGGTGGCGAGCGTGCAATTCACGGGAATTGAAAATTCCGTAATGGTTAAAAATCTCCTCGGCTTTTTCTGTCACCAAGGCTTTCAGGGCATCCGGGGTTGATTTGACATTTTTCAATCCGCGTTTTTTTGCCTCTTTTTCCCACTCGGCAGTATACCCGTCGCCATTGAATACAATGCGTTCAATATCCGATGCATAACCTTGCAGCACCTCAATAATAGCGTCCTTTTCTGACTGGCCTTCTGCAACCAGTGTATCCACGGCTTGTTTGAACTGCACCAACTGATGCGCAACGATCACGTTCAGGATCGTCATTGGAAAGGAACAGTTTGCAGATGCGCCTACGGCCCGGAACTCAAATTTATTGCCCGTGAATGGGAAGGGAGAAGTGCGGTTCCGATCGGTTTGATCGAGCATTGCCTCCGGGATTTTAGGGATGTTCAAGTCAATGACCGCCGACTTGACAGCGTCATCAACAAACAAACCATCCGTTTTAAAACGTTTCAGCACGGTCTCCAGCAAAGTGCCTGTAAATACGGAAATGATGGCCGGCGGAGCCTCGTTGGCGCCCAATCTGTGCTCATTGGCTGCGCTGGCGATGCCTGCGCGCAGCAGGTCGGCATTGCTGTCCAATGCCTTGATGACGTTGATGAAAAAAGCAAGGAAATACAAGTTGTTGCCCGGTGTAGCGCTGGGCGAGAGCAGGTTTTTACCCTGGTCGGTCGCCATGCTCCAGTTGTTGTGTTTTCCGCTGCCGTTCACGCCGGCAAAGGGTTTCTCATGGAAAATAACCCGCAAGCCATGACGACGCGCGACGCGCTCCATAACGTTCATTAGCAACAAATTATGGTCAACGGCAACGTTCAATTCTTCAAACATGGGTGCGCATTCGTATTGCCCCGGCGCAACTTCATTGTGGCGAGTCAAAACGGGAATGCCCAATTTCAGACACTCCCGTTCAAAATCCTGCATATAAGATTGTACCCGTTCTGGGATGGTAGCAAAATAATGGTCTTCGAGCTGCTGGTTACGCGCTGGTTTGCCGCCGAATAAGGTGCGCCCGGTGATCATCAGGTCAGGGCGAGCGGTGTATAGTGCTTCGTCCACCAAAAAATATTCCTGCTCCCAGCCGAGGGTAGAAATCACATTTTTCACCGATGGGTCAAACATCCGGCAAACATCCGTAGCGGCTTTGTTCAGGAATTCAGTAGATTTCAGCAGGGGCGTTTTGAAATCAAGCGACTCGCCCGTGTAAGAAATGTACACCGATGGAATGTACAAAGTTTTTCCGTTGTCTGTTTCGAGCACGAACGCTGGCGACGACGGATCCCAAATGGTGTATCCGCGTGCGGCTGCAGTACTACGAAGTCCGCCGTGCGGAAAAGAAGAAGCATCCGGTTCGCGCTGGATCAACTCAGATGCTGTGAGGGATTCCATGCCCTCTACCGTGATGCCTACCGATGGTTTGTAGAAAGCGTCGTGCTTTTCTGCCGTAGCGCCGGTAAGGGGCTGAAACCAGTGCGTATAGTGGGTGGCACCCAGGTCCATAGCCCACTTTTTCAAGCCTTTGGCTACGTTTTCCGCCGTTTCGTAGTCTATTTTTTTATTGTGATGAATGGCATCCGTCACTATTTTATAGGTGCCTTCGGAGAAATACTCCTTCATCACTTTACTGCTGAAGATATTTTGACCGAAAATGTCAGAAATTTTCTTCTTCTGTGAATTGTCACTACTTTTTTCGAGTTGTTCCCATTGGTTGGAACGAATACTCTGCAATGCAGAATAACGAATGCCGCTCATAAAAATAGATGTTTATTTTAAGAATAAATTGTGGAATGAGGCACAAAGGTGACTACATGGCCACACTACATAAAACACCATAAATGGTGAAAAAAAAGAATCCCCTTTATGGGGGATAAAGCAGCGGTTTTAATATTCGCTTTAAATAGGAATACCCTTAAAAGGGGATAAATTACTAATAGAAGGTAAATAGCGTTAATCAGTGATTAACTTATTGTAAATAGCATATTTGACCAATCCTGCGGTGTTTTTTGCCCCGAGTTTTTGCAGCAGGTTTTTGCGGTGAGTATTGACCGTTTCTATACTTAGGTGCAACATGGTGGCAATGTCAGGATTGGAATATTCCTTGGCAATCAGGATCAATATTTCTGTTTCACGCTTGGATAGGCTTGGCTTTTCCGGAGTGGTTCTTGCATAAGATCGGTTCCGGTCCAGAAAAGAAAAGGCGGCATCCGCGCGGAAATATTTTCGGCCCAGGTATACTTCCTGGATTGCTTCAAGCAACTCCTTTTTGCCCGTATTCTTCATCAGAAATCCATGAACGCCGATGTCGAACACGCTTTGTACGAAGGATTTATCGCCGTGCATGCTCAGCACCAACAAGCGCACTTCCGGGTACCGCTGCTGCATCTCCAAAGCCGTGGCAATACCGTTCATTTGCGGCATCTGGATATCGAGGATAACTACCTCTACATGATAAGATTGCATTTTGATGAGTAACTCCTGGCCATTTTCAGCCGTCGCTACGACCTCCAATCCCGGTTGCTGTTCAAGCAACTCTTTCAGCCCTTCCAAAAAAATCCGATGGTCGTCCACCAGGATTATTTTAATACGTTCCATATTAAGTTGGTATAGGGAGGTAAATGGTGATGGTCGTTCCGTCTTGGGGGTCGGTATCTATGATCAGGTTGCCATCAAAGGCATTTACCCTGCTCATCGTATTTTTCAAACCTAAGCCGGGCGATTTTAAGGGATTATCTGAACTTAGACCTTTTCCGTCGTCTTCAATCATAATGACCATTCGGGTGTCATCCGTAAAAACCTGCACGGAAATTTCAGAGGCTTCCGCATGGCGCACGGCATTGTTCAACAATTCCTGAACCAAGCGGTAAATATTTAGTTCAAAAGTTTTATCAAAATCAGTTGAATTAATATCAACATATAATTTAACCTCAATGCCAGATCCCGATTGCATTGCTTCGATCATGTTTTCGAGCGCGATTTGGAGGCCAAATTGTTCCAAGTCATAAGGCATCAAAGCGTTTGAAATCTGTTGGATGCCCGTGTGGATTTGGTCCAGATATTCAAGGCTTTTTTCTGTAAATTTTGCATCTTCAACCGGTACTTTACCCTGTAAATGATTGACATTCATTTTAGCTAAAGCAATCAAGGGGCCCAATCCGTCATGTAATTCCATTGCGATTCGTTTTCGCTCACGCTCCTGCGCTTCCAGAGCACTGCTCAACAATAGTCGCCGACTCTCGTGGATCGCTTCGGCAGCCAGCTCCAGGGAATGATTGGCCTCTAATAATTTTTGAAAATACTCTTGCAGCTTTTTAACAGTCGGCAACAATATGAACATACTTTCGATCAATAAGATCAGAATGGTCACGACGAATAATATTAATTCTACTCTTTCCAGATATATAACCTTGCTTGCGGCCTCTATTTCAAATTGATCGGTAATTTTTTCCATGTAACTCAAAAAATGGGATTCCGCAGCAAGTATAATCCGCAGACTTTCGGCTATTTGGCTGGCTGTATCCACTAAGGGCCCCTGCGTAACCGAGACGCAGGCATAATTTATACTGTCAAAGAAGGGCTGAAGCTGGTAGAACATATCCTGTACCGCCAGCGAATTATTGATCTTTCTGTTCTGATTATCTGTTTGGTCGCTTAAAAATAAGTGCGCCGTATACCATTCCTGATGGATACCCTGAATGCGATGAAGCATGACTTGTCGGGCGTTTTCGTTCTCTTCCCTTTCCAGCAGCAAAAATTCCTTGCTCAGCCGTTGGCTGAGCATCCGCTGGCGACCAGAGGTGTTGACAATTTTTTCGTCGTATTTCTGCGATTGTATGTTGGTGCGGATAATGATCTGGCTGAATGCGGCTACCACACCAATCGAGATCAAGGCTGTGATGTACAGGAACGACAAACGGGAGGCGGGATCAGGAAAAATTTTGCGCAATGTTTAACAATTCAATGGTTCATGAAATACTTCAGGCTTTCCCAATAGCCCAGCGCAGCATTAGCGATGTTGGTCAATGAGAATAACATTGCCGTCCGGGTCGCTTACCTCCGTTAATGTTGCTTGCTGGCGCAAGGCTTCAGCCTTGTGTCTACTATTTGCGTCGGCTTTGCCGACAGACGGAAAAGTCTTGTATTTTACATGCGACGTTTTGCAGCTTGACAGTTAAATTGGTTTGTCGGCACAGCCGACTGAATAGTAGACACAAGGCAGAAGCCTTGCGCCAGCGGGGGGGGTAGCACTAAACTTCATTCGGAGCACTGAATTTCCACCTTGCACAAATGTGTCTACGAAGCACTGAACCCTAGCTATAGCAGGCCCCTTGGTAGTGGTAATGGTTCTTTGCGGTCAAAGGTAGATATTAGCTTAAAATATCTCCGGTTTGTCATACTCAATTTCGGTGATGTTAAACTTTGCGTAACTGAAATCATCTTTTTCTAATCTCCACATAACTTCAAAGGTAGTTGGTATAATCACGTTATTCTGCTCTTTGTAGTCTGCTACCTTGATTACCCAAGTCTCAAGGTTTTTTAAGTCTATATACCTTTTAGTTTCCATTTCATTAATTTCACCCTCATCGTTGAAACTAATTTTAAAAAACAAGGAAAGTCCATTGTGATCAAAAATAAGTTTTGCCGTTTTGTCGTCAACTGGAATCCAGTGTAATTTTTCACTAGGTAACAAATTTGTTGGATATAAAATACTCTCTCCAAGCCAACGAAGTAATTCACCTTGATTGTATTGTTCGCCTTTGGCATTTACAACGTTAATCAATGAAAAAAGTGAAACAATTATTGATTCGTGCGTAGTTATGGAAAAAAGCCAACATCCGTTTTCTTAAAAAAAGATTGGATGAGTTTTCTGTTGTTTTTGATTGTTTCCAGTTCGATAGAGACCGCGTCATACAATTCATCAAGATTTAGAAAGACCCGGTTGGCTAATTTATCCTTCAAATACGCCCAGACCAATTCTATAGGATTTAGCTCAGGACTATATGGCGGAAGTCTTTCAAGGTGAATGTTACCAGGCTTGTCAGCCAAAAAACTTTTTACCGCCTCCGATTGATGAATTTTAGCTCCATCCCAAATGACCAACAGTCTGTATTTCCGGTAGCAATAGGACAAGAAGGCTAAAAAGTCTGCTGTAGCATTACCGTCGAAGGAACATTTTCGACACCAATAAATCAAATTTCCGTGCGGAGAAATACCTCCAATGATACTTAGGTGATCGTAGCCGCATTGTTCGCGCAAACAGGGTGTTTTCCCTTTTGGCGCCCAAGTAGCCCGAACAAACGGCAACAAATAAACCCCACATTCATCCGAGTAGATCATTACCCGGTTTTCTGATTCGGCTTTTTTTTGAGTGCCGGGAGTTTTTCCTGCCGCCAATTTTCAACCGCTTCGGCTTTTTGCTGCCGCGCTTTTACTTGGGGTTTTTGGAGTGTCCAGCCCGCTTTTTTCAAAATTCGACCTATATGGGAGGGGTCATATTTTTGGCCAAACAGTTTAAAAATGATTGCACCTACACGTTTCTGATTCCATATTTCACCCGTAAAACCGTGTGCAAGTACACCTTTTTCTAATTCTAAGAGAAGCACCTTAACATCAGATTCACTGATGCGAGGTGTATTACCTCCAGGTTTTCGCGTTTTCAAAGCCTCTTCACCACCAAGTTCAAACCGTTTTTGCGTTTTGGAAACCCAGGATGAAGTACAGCCCAACATCTCGGATACTCGTTGTGGGATATGGCCTTCTCGGAGGAGTTCAATACAACGCTTCCGAAGTCCATCATACTCTCTGCTTTTCAATTTTATCGGCATGACTAAATATTTTCATGCAAATATACTATTCCATAACTACGCACGAATCAATAAATACCTATACATCTTTCTTTATCGTTTTCATTTGTATTACGTCCACCAGAAAAGCGAATGCCATTGAAAAATAAATATATCCCTTCGGAATCTCAAAGTGAAAGCCTTCTGCAAGAAGTGAAACTCCAATCATCATTAAAAAACACAAAGCCAAAATTTTAAATGATGGGTGTTTTCTAATAAACTCACTTATTGGCTTAGATGCTAAAAGCATAATTATAACTGTAACAATCACAGCGGTATACATCACCCACACTTCTTGAACCATTCCAACTGCTGTAATAATGGAGTCAATAGAGAAAACCAAATCCAAAATGATTACTTCAGTAAGCAATTTTTTAAATGTGCTATTCTTTTGAACACTAGGATTGGATTCACTAGCAATTTCGGTTTTATGATATATTTCTTTTGTGCTTTTATAGATTAAGAAAAGTCCACCTAAAATCAATATTAAGCCTTTGCCTGAAAAATCAGTTTCAAAAAGCGTAAAAAGGGTTTGGTCTAGTTTTAAAATCCATGCAATAAAAGCCAAAAGAATGAGTCTCATTCCCATAGCCAACCCTATTCCCCAAAAACGAAGTTTATTTCTTTGTTCCTCGGGCAATTTATCTGCCAGAATAGAGATAAAAATAATATTATCAATACCAAGAATTACTTCTAGGGCAATAAGGGAGAGCAGAGGAATTATGGCTTCAGTCATATTTTTTTCGTCTGTTTGTTAATTAAGGCTAACAAAACACCTTACAAGTCAACACCGTAATATCATCCGGCCAGGGCTCCCTGCCCCGGAACGCTTCGATATGGTTGAGGAGTTTGGTGTTCAGTTCCTTGGCACTTTCGTTGGAGTTTTTGCTCAAAAAATCCAGCAGTTTGTCCTCTCCAAATTCATCTCCTGCTGAGTTGCGCACTTCGGTGAGGCCATCGGTATAGGAAAAAATGATGGCCTCGTCGGTAAGGCAGAGTCCGCCGATCTCTAGAAAGGGCAGTTCAGGAAGCCATCCCAGGGAGGTGCAGCCGTTTTTGAGCAGCACAACTTCACCTTTAGAGAGCAGCACGGGTGGCGTGTGGCCGGCATTCACATAGTGGAGCGTTCGGGTGTTGGAGTCGTATTTTGCGAGGAAAAGGGTAATGAATTTATCGCCCTGCGTCACGTTAAAAACCGCCGCATTGAGTTCACCCATGATCTCTTCGAGCGTGGGCCGCCGGGTGATGAGCGCGCGGAAATTGGCCTGGAAATTGGCCATCAACAAGGCCGCCGCCACACCTTTTCCGGTTATATCGGCGATGCAAAAAGCGATTTGTCCGTCGGGGAACTCCACCACGTCGTAGTAGTCGCCGCCCACCGCAAAGTGTGGTTTGTAAATGCTCGAAAGTTCGTAGTTTTTTCCCGAGGGTAGCCGCCAGGGCACGAGCGTGCGCTGGATTTCAGCCGCTACTTCCACCTCACGGTTCACTACTTCCTGGCGCATCCGCTCTTTGAAAAGCTTTTTGTTTTCGATGGCAACGGCAATCACATTGGTAATAGTGGTGACAAATTGCACTTTGTTGTACACATCGTCGTCGTCCTTGAAGCCGCCAATGAAGGCATAAGCGATGGCTTCATTTTTGTGCAGCACGGGGATCACCAGATCGAATTCGCGGATGAGTGGGTGCTCGGATTTCTCCAGCCCCTGAGTGGAACGATAGCGGTCAAGTTCGCTACTGATATCGCAGTCTAGCAGCGCCTCGTCAATGCCTAAGTGCGTTTTGCACTCCCAAGCACCGCTGTCGCGCAAAAAAAGGCACATCTTGCGGAGTTCCATTTCCCAGCGCAAGAAAGTGTTGTACATGTTGAACAGATCAACCGCCGCAACGTTATCATTGATTGCCTGGGTGATAGCCAACAAACTGTTGATTTGTAACTGCTTGAGACTGACATCCCGTTCCAGTTTTTCGATCCGCGACAAGGTTCGTTTTATTTCGTGCAATTCAGGCATGAACCGTTTTTGACAAAAGTTTAAAGTGCCAAGTTTAAAGTATCAAGTTTGGAGTATCAAGTTTAGAGTATCAAGTTTGGAGTTGCCAAGTTGCAATATTTCTGGAAGCCCTATGTTGACTAAAAATGTGTTTCCTACTTGCCCATTATTGGAAGAATAGGATGATAATTCCGCCCGAAGGTACACAGGTGCAGATTTTCCCCGCATCTTTTCAAATAAAAAGGAAAACTTGGTGAAATTTGCGGCGCGAAACCGTTGGATGTTGACTTTTGACCATTGACTTTTGACCATTGACTTTTGACCATTGACTTTTGACCATTGACTTTTGACCATTGACTTTTGACCATTGACTTTTGACCATTGACTTTTGACCATTGACCACATTGGTCAAATTGACCACATTAAAAAAATTGACCACATTTCTCAAGATATGGAAGACGTACATGCAATTATGGCCGAAGCAGAGGCCCACATGAAAAAAGCACTGGAACACCTTGACCACGAACTCGTCAAAGTGCGTACCGGAAAAGCCTCCACAAGCCTTGTAGCCGACCTTATGGTGGACTACTATGGCTCTCCGGTGCCCATCACACAAATCGCCAACCTCCAGATCAGCGATGCACGCACCATTATGATCCAGCCTTGGGAGCGGAATATGGTAGGGCCTATTGAGCGCGTAATTATCAACTCCAATCTCGGCATGACCCCGCAAAATGATGGGGAATGTATTCGACTTTCTGTTCCTCCGCTGACCGAAGAACGCCGCAAAGAGCTGGTAAAAAAAGCCAAACACGCTGGCGAGGAAAGTAAAGTGGGCATTCGCAACGCCCGACACAAAGGTCTGGAACAAATTAAAAAGGCCGTCAAAGATGGTCTGGCCGAAGACGTAGGCAAACGTAAAGAAATCGAGCTTCAAAACCTCGTGAACAAATACGTAGAGCACACCGATGCGGTGGTTACTACAAAAGAGAAGGAAATCATGACCGTCTGAACATGGAGTGATGAAGTGATAGAGTGATGAAGTGATTTTTGGATCCTGCTCGCCCCAAATCACTTCATCGTTCTATCACTTCATCGCTTCATCACCTCACCACTTCATTAAAAATGAACATTGACAAATATCTAGTCGTGCCCGGCGCTCCCGGCGTACACAAACTTGTGAGCAGCCGTGCGAACGGTGTCATCATTGATGACCGCAAAGAAGGTCGCACCCGCTTCGTGCCGGTGCGCCAGCAGCAGATCACTCCGCTCGCCACGGTAGCCGTTTATACTTTTACCGAGGAAGGTGAAAACACGGTGCCGCTCGTGGAGGTGTTCCAGAAAATGCTTGATTTGCACGATACCACGCCCCCTGCCGACCCAAAATCCAGCAGTCCTGAATTGCGTGCCTACTTCACCGCCGTGCTCCCGGAACACGACCGCGACCGGGTCCATATCGGTGACATCCAGAAATGTATCAAGTGGTACAATTTCATGCGCGAACACGGCATTTTTGAAGAAGCCAAACGCGAAGCGGAACGGATTGCTGCGGAAACGGCGGAGACTGAGAAAACTGAAATGGTTGTTGAAGAGCCAGTAGCTACAGAACCAGAAGTTGCTGCACCCACCACAGCGGAAAAGAAACCTGCAAAGAAAACTGCAGCAGCTAAGGAAGCCGCGCCCAAGGCGGAGACGGAAAAACCTGCTAAGAAGGCTGCAAAGGCTAAGATGTAAGGTGTGCGCTTATTGCAAATCCGAACTTACCGATCCCGCCGAGTCTTCGGTTCGTATCTCAAGCTCGGGTGTCATTCTGAGCTTGAGATGCGAGCCTGACGCTCAGCAGTAAAGGGATTTTTGGTTTAGTTAGGGTGAAGCCAAGGATTGGCAGTTCAGCTGCTATTGTGACAAAATTGTCCTAAATAATGCTCTGTTGAAGCATTTCCACTATGCGTTATAGATATTGGCATTTCCAAAACACTGCCGTCTCCTCATTCTTAATCCTCTTTCTCGCTTACTTTTTTCATCCCATTTCCGCAAGTGCCCAATGTGGGGCTCCCATTACCACGTTCCCTTACCACGAGGACTTTGAAAATTCTCCAGGCGGCTGGGTTTCGGGGGGCAATGCGAGTGACTGGGCTTGGGGTATGCCCAACAAGCCAACGATCAACATGGCGGGGTCCGGGCTTAATTGTTGGGTTACGGGAGGTTTGACGGGTTCTTTTTATGGCCTGGGCCAACGTTCGTTCGTTGAAAGCCCCTGTTTCGATTTTGCGCTACTTCCTAAGCCCTACATTCGTTTCAAAATCTGGTGGGAATCCGAGCAGCGCTTCGATGGCGCTAATTTTCAATATTCTCTGGATAACGGCGCCACCTGGATCAATGTGGGCGCTTTTAATGATCCGACAAGCTGCCTTAACGAAAACTGGTACAATACTTCGGCCATTACCAACTTGAACACCCTTGCGAATCCGCGGAACGGATGGTCTGGGAATATCCAAACCACTTCCGGCAGCTGTTTGGGGGGCGACGGTAGCGGCGGATGGGTGATCGCTCAACAATGCATGCCCGAACTGGGCGGAAAATCAAACATTCGTTTTCGTTTCACATTTGGATCGGGCACCACCTGCAATGACTTCGACGGCATCGCTTTCGATGATATTTATATCGAAAACGCGCCACCCATCCTGGCGAATTTCAGCAGTGCCTGTGCCGGAAACAACCAGTTTGCTTTTACCGACCTTTCCAACAATTGCCCGGATAACTGGCAATGGAATTTTAGCGACCCGGCTTCGGGAGCAGCCAATACGAGCACTTTAAAAAACCCTTTCCACACGTTTAGCAGCCCGGGGATTTACAGCGTTTCGTTGCAAGCTTCGAGTATTTGTAGTGGCACCTCCACGATTACGTTTCCGATCGAAGTGTTGGGCTTGAATACCAGCAGCACGGTTCCTTCCTGCGTCGGTGGGATGGATGGTACTGCGAGCGCCGCACTCCAGTCTGTGGCAGGCACCCCGATCTACGAATGGAGTACTGAGCCCGCACAATTTGGTCCAACCGCCACGCATTTGAGCGCAGGCGTTTATTCTGTATCGGTCAGTGGAATGGGGATTTGTCCTGTTTCGACCATGGTCACGATCCAAGATCCCAACCCTTCGCAGGTGCCCGTCCTCAACACCCTTCAGGCCGTCACCGACACTACCATAGCCTTGGGTGAAGTGGTACTCCTCACAGGCATCCTAAGTGATCCGGGGCGCGTAATATCTCACCAATGGACTCCTGCAATCTATCTGGACTGTGATACTTGTTTGACTACGTTTGCCGCGCCGCTTCAGTCCACTATTTATACCTTGTTCGCAACAGATAGCATTGGATGCGTGGTCTCGGATGCATTGGTTGTCAATGTTTTGCAAGGTTCGGTCTATATTCCCAATGTATTCAAACCCGGCGCTGATAACCTCAATGATCATTTCACGGTCTTTGCCGCGAAAGACGTTGAAAGTGTTGAGTTGCTGCAAATCTATGATCGCTGGGGCAGCCTGATTTTTGAAAATCGGGATTTTCAGGCTTCTGACGGAGTACAGGGTTGGGATGGCAGCATTAAGGGTGAAGATGCTGCTGCGGGGGTGTATTTGTATGTGATTAAGGTCAGGTTTTTGGATGGGATAGTTGAATGGTACAAAGGGGATATTACGGTGTTGCGATGAGGCTTATTCTCCGCAAGGGCACTTGTTTCACGACATAAATTCACCATATCTTAATTTAGTGGTCATCTCTGTTCAGGCCCATGGCAAATACCTTTGGGGGGACAAATAATTGTCAATTTTCTTTTCACATTCCAAACCATTTTTGCCATGATCAAACAAGTCGTTGATGCACTCCGTGACCAACACGAAATGACCGAAGACAAAGCCCGCGAAGTCTTCGAAACTGTTCTCGAAGCTATCGAAGATGGACTTTTCGATGATGGCGAAATTCGCCTTCGCGGCTTTGGCCGTTTTCACATTGTAGACCGCGCAGAACGGAAAGGACGTAACTTTCAAACAGGGGAGACCATTATCATCCCGCCGTACCGCGAGATCGAATTCGAAGCGTATGAGGAACTTCAGGATCGCCTGAATGAAGGAAATGACAATTAATCTTGCCTAAATGGCCCTTCAATAAGCGCTGCTGGATACACCTTTCGGCGGCGCTTATTTTTTTGCGCACCTAACCAGTAATCGTTGTTTTACTTTTGAAACCTTGGACTATTTCGCCCAAAGATTATACTTCAAGATACAATAAATGGCCCTAAAGCCATCTACGGGGCCGATTTTCTTGCCTTCGGCGTAGGTACGGCCATAGTAAGAAATGCCCACCTCGTAAATGCGCACTCCAGGCACTCGGCTGATTTTAGCGGTCACTTCCGGCTCAAAGCCAAAGCGCTTTTCGCGCAAAGGCAGGCTCTTGAGCATATCAGCGCGGAACATTTTGTAGCAGGTTTCCATATCTGTCAGGTTCAGGTTCGTGAACATGTTGGAAAGGTTGGTCAGGAACTTGTTGCCGATACTGTGCCAATAAAACAGTATTCGGTGTGGGCTTCCGCCCATAAAACGAGATCCGAATACGACATCGGCAAATCCATCCAGGATGGGCTTGAGCAGGATGTTGTATTCGTTCGGGTCGTATTCCAAATCAGCATCCTGAATGACGATGTAATCGCCTGAAGCGTGCTGTATGCCCGTGTGGAGCGCCGCACCTTTGCCTTGGTTTACCTCGTGTTTGAGATAGCGGATGTTCAGCTCAGGGTTCGCCTCCATGTACTGGCGTATGGCCCCTTCGGTGTCGTCGCGCGAGCAGTCGTTGGTGATGATGAGTTCTTTTTGGAAGCCTCCGAGGAGTTCCACAGCCTTCACCTTGTCCAAAATGCGGTGGATGGTGCGCTCTTCATTGTAGGCTGGTATAACGATGGAAAGGATTTGGCTCATAATTTGCAGTATTTCGGGCGGCGAAGGTAAGCAGGCTGTTTTTAGGGAGGGGAACAGATTTGACAACTTTTTGAAACTTGTCAAATCTGTTCCAAATTCTGGTTCACGTTTCAAGGTCTTTACGGCATAATCTACCACGCTTTTGTTTTTTGGCTGATTCGCGTAATTTCAAAATTTTAACCAAAAATACTTCTGAAACATAAAACTTTTTGGGTTAAAACCTCGTTAGAAACCTCGTAATCAGTTCTTTAACCCATTTCCGATAAACGTATAAAACTATTCTATCATGGCCGCACCCCGCATCAACAAGCTCCGCCGCATCTGGCGCAAATCCCCTCGATTGGCCGTAGCTTACCTCCGCCGAAAAGTCACGCGTCAAGCCAAACAAATTCTTCTCCCCAAAGACGAGTGGAACATCAATTGGCTGGGCGAAGAAATGAGGCCGTTTAATAGCCTCCGGAGCTAGAGAAATTGGGATATTCTATCCGCGATAACAAAAGCGGCGCAAATGACTTTTTACAAGTTGTTTGCGCCGCTTTTTTATTCCTGAATATCTTTGCAGTTTACCCGCCGTAGTCCCGAGGACTCGGGACTACGGCGGGTTCGTTTTTAACGGCATATTTATCGCTCTAAAATTGGGAATTAAAGCATTCGCCCCAGCCTCTGTAGGCAACATTGGTATCGGATTCGACATCATGGGACTCGCCATTGAACGCCCGGGCGATGAGGTCATCGCTCGAAAAAGCGATACTCCTGGCTTGCGCATCACAAAAATAACGGGTGCGGCTGGCAAGCTCCCATACGAGCCTGAGCTTAACACAGCGGGTAAAGCAGTCCTTTGCTTACTCCAACACCTGGGCGAAGCGGGGCGTGGCATCGAACTCGAAATTCACAAAAAAATGCCCATTAACAGCGGGCTGGGCAGCAGTGCGGCGAGCGCGGCTGCGGCCACTTTGGCCGTGAGCGAATTGTTGCGTACCGGGCTGAGCAAGCGCGAACTCTTACCTTTTGCCTGGGCGGGAGAACAGGTGGCTTCCGGCGGCCCACAAGGAGACAATGTGGTGCCGTCGTTGCTGGGCGGTATCATGTTGATTCGAGACAATGCCACGCTGGATGTTCACCGGCTTCATGTGCCCCGTGGGCTCAACGTTGTGGTAGTACATCCCAAAATGGAATTGTTGACGCGCCAAGCCCGCGCCCTGTTGAAACCCGAGGTGCCCATGGAAAAACACATACGCCAAAATGCCAATTTGGCGGCTTTCGTATTGGGACTTTTCAACGGCGATCTGGGACTCGTTGGGCGCAGTCTTCGGGACGAAATTATTGAGCCGCAACGGGCTGCGTTGATTCCGGGGTTTTATGATGTTAAAGAAGCCGCCATGCTCGAAGGTGCTTTGGGCTGTAGCATTTCAGGGGCTGGACCATCGGTTTTTGCGCTTTGCGCCAACAGTTTGGTGGCCGAGAACGTGAGCATTGCCATGCAGGAGGCTTTTACAAAACATAATTTGGATAGCCAAATTTACCTTTCGCTGGTGAATCAGGAAGGAGCGGTGATCTATTAGTGCTTAAAAAACCAAACGGCACAAAGACTTTTCTTTGCACCGCTGGTATTCTTCCTACCGTAAATAGTCTTAAATGAAGCGATTTTGAGGGTGTTTAGTTTGTTGTCGGCCCCTGTCTTTTGCTCGCTATATTGTTTTTCAAGTAATATGCCGGGCGCAAAAGTCTGACACGTAGCCGATATATCACCAAATTTTAAGAAAAAATTGAGCATTTGACGTATTGATGACGAACGCGAGGCAGTAGGAACTCCAAAATGTACCCTTCAAGAAATTTAATTTTGACTTGACAAGGGGTTTTATCTTGCGGGCAAATAGACAACAACCACTGTATGAAATCACGATTTTGGACCCTCTTAATTTTCGCCCCTATTTTCGCAAACTGCCAACCCGCCCCCACTCCTTTAAACATTGTGCCCTTGCCCCAAAAAGTGGAGGCCCGGAAAGGAGTGTTTACCCTAAAAAAAGACACCCGGATTTATACCCCGGAAGGCCGTGCGGATTGGGAACTGCCTGCTCAATATTTCATGGCGATGACGGCTACCAGCACAGGCTACCGATTGGTGAGCCAGCCGTTTAAAAAATTCAAAGAAGCCAAAGGAAATTCTATCTATTTCCTTCCAGACCCGGGCATTACATCCGATGAGGGGTATATATTGGAAGTCAAATCCAATGCTATCGTTATTCGCGCTAAGACAGCTGCCGGGGCTTTTTATGCGGTGCAAACGCTGCGGCAACTTATGCCCACCGAATTCGGAGGCGCCCACAGTTATGGCAGTGTGAAATGGGTAGCTCCGTGTTGCCTCATCCAAGACGCTCCCAGATTCAGCTACCGGGGAATGCACCTCGACGTTAGCCGACAATTTTTCCAGCCCGTTTTTGTCAAAAAATACATTGATATGCTGGCGATGCACAAATTCAACACCTTCCACTGGCACTTAACGGACGATCAGGGCTGGCGCGTCGAAATCAAAAAATACCCCGAACTCCAGCGCACGGCCTCTTGTAGAAAAGAAACTCTGCTCGGCCACTACAACGATATGCCGCATCGCTTCGACGGAAAAAAATACTGCGGTTTTTATACCCAACGAGAGATCAAGGACATTGTGGAATACGCCAAAAAGCGCTTTGTCACGATCATACCCGAAATAGAGATGCCGGGCCACGCTTTGGCCGCCCTCTCAGCTTACCCCGATCTGGGATGCAACGGAGGGCCTTATGAAGCCGCCACAAAATGGGGGGTTTTTGAGGATGTTTTTTGCGCTGGCAACGATCAAACATTCGCTTTCTTGGACGATGTTATGGCAGAAGTATGCGAGCTGTTCCCCAGCACCTATATCCACATTGGTGGTGACGAATGCCCCAAAACGCGCTGGGAGGCCTGCCCAAAATGCCAAAAACGCATGAAGGACGAAGGGCTGAAAGACGCCCATGAGCTCCAGAGTTATTTCATCCGACGCATGGAAAAAACACTCGCATTACACAACCGTAAAATCATCGGCTGGGACGAGATACTGGAGGGTGGTTTGGCTCCGACCGCTACCGTGATGAGTTGGCGCGGCACCGAAGGTGGCATTGCAGCAGCCCGGGCTGGTCACGATGCCATCATGACGCCGGGTTCGCACTGCTACTTTGACCACTACCAGAGCGATCCTGCCACCGAGCCAACGGCCATCGGTGGACTCACTACCTTGGAAAAAGCGTACAGCTATGAGCCTATCCCCGAAGGACTTTCGACTCAAGAGGCCAAACACATCCTTGGAGCGCAGGGGAATGTATGGACGGAATATATGCCAAAATCCGAACAGGTAGAGTACATGGCCTTCCCGCGGGCCTGTGCGCTGGCAGAAGCAGTCTGGTCAGCAAAAGAAATGCGAAGTTGGACAGATTTTGTGAAGCGAATTCAGCCCCACATGAACCGGCTCGACGCAGCAGGGCTGAAGTTCGCCAAGAGTTTTTACGACGTAACAGCTTCATTTTCAAACAACAAAGTGGCCTTGAAAGCCAACGACCCTGCACTGGAGATTCGTTATACCAGCGATGGGAAGCCGCCCTCGCTCAATGCGCCCAAGTACGTTTCGCCCATTCCAATCACCAAAACCACCACGCTGAAGGCAGCGGTTTTTGGAAAATCAAAAGCACTGGGAAAGGCTATGACCGTGCAATACACCATCCACAAGGCCATCGGCAAATCTTACGTCCTGCCCCGCAAACCCGATCAATACACCGGTGGTGACGAGTTCGCGCTAACCAATGGGGTGACAGGCGGCATCAAGACCTGGAACAACTGGGTGGGTCTGGTCAACCACGATATTGACCCTGTAATAGACCTAGGGCAAGCCACGGCATTTGGCAAAGTCTCCTTCAATTTTGTAAACGCCAAAGCTTCCTGGATTTGGCCTCCCAGAAGTGCAGAAGTGTTTATCTCAGATGATGGTATGAACTTCAAACTCTTGACTTCCAAAACGATAGATGCCGACGCGCTGGAAGGCGCCACCGTCGAAAACGTGGTGCTGGAAACGCCCAACGCCAAGGGTCGCTACCTCAAATTTGTGGCAAAAACCTACGGGGTCATCCCCAAAGACCAACCCGGTGCCACCAACGGTGCCTGGCTTTTTGTGGATGAGGTGGTGGTAGAATGAGTCCTTTGGGTTATTTGTGGATTTGGGGGCCAGAGCTTGGTATTTGTATTTTCTTGAATTTAGGTAATATACCAAGCTCTGGCCCCCAAATCCCCAAATCCACAACTCCCCAACTCAACAGATAACCAATTTTAACATTTATCTTGTGGAAGCACCCAAACCAGTACCCGTCCTCCGACCCGCCATAAACAACCCGCGCACCATCAATGCCTGGGCGTTTTTTGACTGGGCAAATTCAGCCTATGCCCTGGTCATAACGGTCGCCATTTTTCCGGCTTATTTTCTTGCTATGACGGGCGACGGCATCAAAGAAACCATTGATTATGTGCAGGTTGTAGGTCTCCGAATGACCAATTCCTCCCTATTTGCCTATTCCATTTCACTTGCTTACCTCATCATTGCAGCCATTTCGCCGATATTGTCGGGCATCGCAGATTATGGGGGTAAACGAATTGCTTTTTTGCGTTTTTTTACGCTTATGGGGGCGCTGGCCTGTATGTCTATGTGGTTTTTTACAGACATGAGCACCCTTTGGATTGGGGTCACGGGGTTTATTTTGGCCACGATCGGTTTTGCTGGCGGCATCGTTTTTTATAATTCTTTTTTGCCCATCATCGTTACCGAAGACCGCTATGATGACGTGAGTGCCAAAGGGTTCAGTTATGGTTTTATCGGGAGCGTTATTTTGTTGATTGTCAATTTGATTGTAATCAGCAATTACAAATGGTTTGGCTTTGAAGCAAAGGGGCTTGCGGTGCCTACCGCATTTGTCATGGTCGGCCTGTGGTGGCTGGGGTTTTCCCAAATTCCGTTCCGTCGGCTGCCTCAGGATTCACGCGGGAAGCTCCGTGGAAACCTGCTCGGAAAAGGTTATCAAGAACTCCACAAAGCATGGCGAAACCTCCAAGGCAATCCCAATGCCAAACGTTTCCTTGCAGCATTTTTCTGCTACAATGCGGGTGTTCAGGCTGTCCTTTTCCTTGCTTCTACCTTTGCCGATGTAGTGCTGGGTTTTGACGCAACCAATCTTATCTACCTGGTGCTCATATTGCAAATCGTTGCTATTGGCGGCGCCTGGGGGTCTGCAAAACTTTCAGGCAGGAAAGGCAACAAGTTCTCGATCATGGTCATGCTCATCATTTGGACGGTGATATGCATTATCGGCTATTATGTTCAAACTGGTCTTGATTTTTACCTTTTGGCTGCTGGAGTTGGGGTAGTAATGGGCGGAACACAATCGCTCTCAAGAGCAACGTACGCCAAACTCCTCCCGGAAAACACGCCCGATACTGCCTCCTACTTCAGTTTTTACGATGTGATGGACAAGCTTTCTACCGTGGTAGGCACTTTCACCTTCGGCTTTGTTCAGCATATTACGGGCGATATGCGCGACAGCGTTCGGGCTATGGCCGTGTTTTTTGTGATTAGTTTGGTTGTATTCTCTATTGTAAAGATCAAGCGAATGGCTGTCGAACAATGAATTTCTCCCGTCTCTTCGAAATACTTGAATATCAGCAACTTCGCTACCCCCAGAAGGTAGCTTCGGCTAGTCGGCGCGGGGGCGAGTGGCAGACTTGGACCACGGCTGAATTGCTTGCTGAGCGGGATCAAATAAGTGCAGGTCTGCTCCACCAAGGCCTCCAACCTGGCGATTGCGTGGGCATTCTGGCCCATTGTGGCAGCCCGGAATGGCTCATCGCCGATGCCGCCATGTTACAGGTTGGAATTATACCGGTCCCCATACACGCCACGGCCCGTTTGGATGAGATCGCGCACATTGCCAAAGATGCAAATTTGCGCGGGTGCTTTGTTAGTAATGACGAAATGTTGGAAAGAATTGAAACCGCTGGGGTTACCGTGGAGTTTGTTTTTTCGTTTGTATCCCGGAACGCTGTTACTGTACCCCGGAACGCTGTTCCGGGTGGCCTTGGCCCGGAACAGCGTTCCGGGGTACAGTACTGGAACGACCTCGCGTGTTCCCCCGACGAGCACCTCGCTGGCAAAATCAAATACCATCGCGATGGCATCCTCGAAGATGACCTCGCCACGCTGCTTTATACCTCTGGAACCACAGGATTGCCCAAAGGCGTAATGCTCACCCACCGGAACATCGTTAGCAACGTCAAGTCTGTACTGGCCATCGTGCCGGTGGGACCCGAATCGGCAGCAGTGAGTTTCCTGCCCTTAAGCCATATTTTGGAACGGATGGTTTGCTTCACTTATCAAGCCGCCGGCACGCCGATCTGGTTTGCCGACAGCATGGAACGACTGCCCAAAACCTTGCTGGAAGTACGCCCACATTTTTTCACCGCAGTGCCTCGAGTACTTGAGCGCATGCACGAACGTCTCCTGGAAGAACGAAACAGAAGTGGGCGTCTGAAAAAGAAAATTCTCGATTGGGCCATTGCGCTCGGCGAGCGTTTCCCTTACTCAGGTGGTCAGGCTATGCCCTTCGATTATCGCCTGAAACGATGGCTCGCCGATATGCTCGTGTTCAGGCATTGGCGCAAGCGCATGGGCGGGCGCATCCGTTACATTGCCGTAGGAGCAGCAGCGTTGCAGCCTAGACTTGGCAGGCTTTTTTCGGCGGCCAGGATTGATGTGCGTGAAGGTTACGGACTTACAGAAACCAGCCCTGTCATTGCTTTTAATCGCTTTGAGCCGGGCGGTGTACATTTTGGCACGGTGGGTATCCCTGCGCCTGGGGTGGAAGTACGCATTGGGGAAGAGCGCGACGAGGAAGGCAATGGGGAGGTGGAAGTGCGCGGCCCGAACGTGACGAGCGGCTACCTGAATTTGCCCGAAGAATCCGCCGAACGATTCACCCCGGATGGCTGGTTTCGCACCGGGGATCTGGGACGGTTCGAGTATAAGCGTTTTTTAAAAATAACGGGCCGAAAAAGCGAGGTGTTTAAAACCACCACAGGCAAATTTGTGGCCCCCAGCTTTGTGGAACAGCAACTCAGCACTTCTGACTACATTAGCCAAAGCCTGGTGGTCGGGCTGAATCGAGCGTTCGTAGGGGCACTCGTTGTCCCTGATTTTCAGCAACTTGAAGCCTGGTGCAATGAAAATAAAGTGCATTGGACTTCTCCCCAGTTCATGGTATTGAACCCCAAAGTGGAAAAGTTTTACCGACTGGAGATTGAAAAAATAAACGAAGAGCGGCTCGGTACGATTGAAAAAGTCCGTGCCTTTCATCTGCTCTTCGAGCCCTGGACACCGGAGAACGGGTTGCTTACGCCTACGTTGAAAGTTCGCCGGGAAGTGCTGACCAATCGGTATGCTGGGGAGATTGAGAAGATGTTTGGGTAATAAAAAAAGGAGCTGTGCTATTGCACAACTCCTCTACAAAACCAGTGCGGGAGGGGGGACTCGAACCCCCACACCCTTACGAGCGTACGCACCTGAATCCCGAGTACTCGGGACTACCAATTCCGCCACTCCAAAATAAAAAAAGGAGCTGTGCTATTGCACAACTCCT
>Ga0247844_1001324_pt1 | contig 46441 bp, 23 predicted proteins | sample LaCtaG_FD_192421 | JGI IMG/M metagenome (GOLD analysis project Ga0247844, IMG submission 192421) | Freshwater microbial communities from meromictic Lake La Cruz, Castile-La Mancha, Spain - LaCruzMarch201714.5m_1 | ecosystem: Environmental > Aquatic > Freshwater > Lake | place: Spain: Castile-La... | reverse complement strand
AATAAATATATGTTATAATATGCAAATTAATGTATTTGCATACACAATCAAAATAATAACGAATAAAAATCCGAAAATTATGCATTTTTCAACTTTTTGAAAAATGGACTTTTCGGATGGGACTCATCTATTTGAAAGGTCAGAAATTCTGTTTTTCAATTATAATCAGGATTTTGTGTTAATGCAAGATTCAAAGACAGCACCGCAGCTGGTATTGGAAACACTTTGCGATAGGCAGGTGTAATCCCTTTTTGCCAACCCGATTGGAAGAAAGTTCCAAAACGGATATTGGTAGTACGGCGCAATCCTTCGAATATAAATTCATGTTTCCATTCCGAATCGAGCACTGTTTCGGTTACATCGGCTACATTTGGCAAACCCGCCCTGGTGCGAATCTGATTGACCAATGGCACTGCATTGCTGGCAAAACCCAAGCGGAAATTAGCTTCAGCTTTCATCAATAGAACTTCGGCATAACGCATCAAAACCCAGTCGTTATCGCGTTCCCATTTGTCGTCGGCTTGTATTTCGTATTTCATTAAACGTGCCCCTTCATTTTGCAATGCGGCTTTGAAATCGGTAATGTCCTCGGTGTAACTCAACGGATTTCCATTGTCCATAGAAATTACCGAACCTGTTGACAAGCTAATTTGGTCGCCAATAAGCAGTGATTTGCGACGCGCATCGGCTGCATCGAATGAGGAATAAATACCGGGTTTGGCAGAAATACCATTCCCACACCAGGGATAAGTTCCGGCAACAGAAAATGCAAATTTCTGATTGTAATGAAAAGTCATGGAAGCCAAATAGTTACCCACGGTATTTTCTTTGTTGTCATAAGGAATGGCAAAAATAATTTCTTTCGAGGTTTCGTTATCAGTTTTGAAACTCTGGAAATAATTTGATTCCAACGAATATCCTTTTACCTTATCGCAAGCAGTTATGCAATCGGCCCAACGAGCAGTACCTGTGTAAACTTCTGCATTGAGATAAAGCCTGCCCAATAAAGTATTGGCAACATTTTGGGTAAATCGGCCATAAGAAACGGCTGTAGGCAGATTTGGTGTAATTTCCTTTAATTCTTTTTCCACAAAACGGAAAACGGAATCGCGGGATGATTTTTCGGGAAGACCATTTTGTTCAAAATCAGTAACAATAGGCACAGCACCAAACATATCCAACAAATTGTAGTAATAATATGCCCGCAAACCACGAAGTTCGGAGTTTACAACATCTTTTTGAGCCAAGGTGAGTTGCGATTTATTGACCATGTAAATAATAGAATTTACATTGGCTACACCCTGAAAATTATATTTCCATGCACTAAAAATGGCGCTGTTGTTGGCATCCCAAGTATGATATTGCAATTGTTGATAGCGGCCACCATCATACCAATCGGTACCACGTGTAGGAATACAAGCTTCGTCGGAGGTACATTCAGAAAGGAAGAAAATATATTCGCAGGTTGGAAAGCAAACCGTACCACCAGTTCCCGTGTCGTTAAATCCTCGTAAAGTGGAATAAGCTCCGCCTACAATGGTTTGAACTTCACCTGAAGTTTTTCCGTACTCGTTCATTGTGATTTTATCGTACAATACTTCGTCCAAGTTGGTGCAACCTGCCACTACCGAAGTTAGAATTACGAATGCTATATATTTGAATTTCATAATGATAATGATTTAAAGTTTATAAAGAGATATTCAGACCAAATGAAAAAGTACGCGGACGTGGATAATAATTAAAGCGGTCGATGCCTGGTGAGTCCAGTCCGTTGTTATTCACTTCGGGGTCGGTACCGCTGTAACTTGTCAACACAAATAGATTTTCGCCGGTAAGATATACCCGAACTTTTTCAAGACCCATACTCAGTTTCTTAGGCAGATTGTAACCCAATGTAACAGATTGCAAACGGAAGAAATCACCATTTTCTACCCAATAACTTGAGAATGTAGCATTCGAAGTAATTCCACTTTTCAAGAAAGCATCAGTAACATTTTGTGCTGGCATACGTGTTGGGTCGGCCATGCTCATAGCGGTGGCATTCAGCACTTTCTGACCAAACATTCCGTAAGTACTGAAACCCAAGTCGAAATCCTTATACGAAAAGCTCATTCCAAATCCAAGATTGAATTTTGGCTGCGCACTTCCCAAGTATTCATCAATTAATTTTCCATCTGCATCGGTATTCAGAATATATTTTCCTTCGGCATCAATTCCGAGACATTTTGGTCCAAAAAAAGCACCTGCCGGATAACCTTCCTGAATTACCTGAGTATAAGCATCCGACATACCTCTCACGCCAGTTAATAAACCTCTTTTTAATCCAACCGCCTGATATTCTTCGTTGGATAATTTGTCGATGGTTTGTTCATTGTAAGCACCTGTTAAGTTGGTATCCCAGTTAAAATCCTTCGTTTTTACCAGATTAATATTCAGCGTAAGTTCTATTCCCTTGTTGCTCAAATCACCAACGTTGGCAAGTTTAGTATTCACCAAATGAGGAGGTTGCGGAACGGGATATGTCCAAAGCAAATCGCTGGTTTTTTTAGAATAAACCTCCAAAGTACCAGTTATCTTGTCGATAATGCCAAAGTCGATACCGATATTAGTTTGAGCTGTCGATTCCCATTTCAAATCAGCATTGGCTTCTTGAATAGGAGAAAAAGATTTTTTCCATTTTCCGGTAGCAGCATCGTAATAAGACGAACCGGTAGCACCGAGTAACGATTGTGATTTATAATCTCCGATACCGTCCTGATTACCAGTGACGCCATAACCTACACGGAATTTCAGATTGTTGAGCCAAGAGGAAGAGTTTTTCATAAATGCTTCATCCGAAACACGCCAAGCAGCTGATGCCGAAGGGAAAAGACCCCAACGGTGATTAAGACCAAAGCGGCTCGAACCATCGTCGCGAAGTGTGGCGGTAAACATATAACGACCAAGCAAATTGAAATTCGCACGTCCGAAAAATGATACCAATTTCGACTGTCCTTTGTAAGAATATACGTCGCCGGTAGTATAATTAAATCCAGCGCCAAGGTTATTGTAAAGAAATGCATCGGTATCAAATCCACTACGAATAGCCCCAAAACCTTCATAAAGACTTTCCATGTAAGAATATCCAGCCATCACATTCAACTTGGTTTTATTGCCAAAATCCATATCCTGAGTAAGGTAAGTTTCCAATTGATAAGTAGAATTATCGCCCAACTGACGTTGACCTTGTCCGCTCAAAGTGGCGCCGGTCATCACAGCTGTTGAAGGCAAATAATATCTCATTTGATAAGAATTGTATTCGTACGAACCATTCACAACGCCTTTGAGCCCTTTCGCAAATTCAACTTCTATCTTGCTGAATCCAAGCAAACGGTGGCGAGAATCATCGCGGTAACGGTCGTTATTTATTTCCACCGGATTTTCAGTATTTGTTCCTCCAATGGAAGTATATTTTCCGTTGTAATCGTAAACTGGCACGGTTGGATTTAAGTTGCTGGCACGTTCGATAATTGATAAATCAATCGGTGTCCAGTTATCGGTACTGGCGTTAATACCAGCTTCAATTTTCACTTTTTTATTCAACGCATATTGATGTGCCGACAAACTTCCTGAAAGTCGATTCAACATGCTATTTTGCATAACTCCCTCATTGTCTAAATAAGTGAGCGATGCGCGGTAACCGCTGTTGGCATTGCCACTGTTGAAATACAGGTTGTGCGATTGAGAAATACCGGTTTGTTCCAACTCTTTTTGCCAGTCGGTATTAGCACCAAAATCTGTAGAATTAAGGATATTATTATCACGAACATAACCCCTCCACTGACTTGCCGAAAGCATATCCACGTGTTTTGCCACCGAAGCTACACCCATATAACCGCTATACGAAACTGATTTAATTTCGGTAGTTGTTGTCCGATTGGTGGTTACAATGATAACACCATTGGCACCACGAGAACCGTAAATAGCACTTGCCGAAGCATCTTTCAATACATCAATACTCACAATTTCAGAAGGTTGAACTGAATTAAAATCCACGCCCGAAATTCCATCCACTACCACCAACGGCGAGTTGCCGGCTGACAGTGAAGTTCCTCCACGCAGTTTCATGCTTGCACCAGAAGCAGGATCACCAGAACCTTGCACCAGCGAAAGTCCAGCCACTTTACCTTGCAAAAGTTGTTCGGATGAAGTAACAACGCCTTTTTTGAAATCTTTGGCACTGATGGTAGTGATGGCACCCGTTAAATCGGATTTACGAATGCTACCATAACCAATTCCCACAACTATAGCCTCCTGAAGTTTAACTGAATTTTCGGTCATAATCACTTTTAAAACTGCCTGTGCTTTCACTTTCTGATTTTCAAAACCAATGTACGAGACTTCCAAAGCACTTCCTGAAGGACATTCCAATTTAAATGAACCGTTAATATCGGTAATCACGGCTATTTTTGTACCCGAAACTTTTACACTTGCTCCAATTACCGTTTCATTTCTTTCGTCAAGTACCACACCGCTCACTTTAATATTCTGGGCAAAAGCAATTTGTCCAAAAAATAGCATCCCAAATATGAGAAAAAGCGATTTTGTAAAAAACGTTTTTATATTTTTATATTTCTGCATAGTATTCATTTTTTTGGAATTATTGAAGTTCTGATAGTGGGACAAGTGGTAAATTGGCATTATATACTTCAATGCTTTTACTGCCGCTAACGACATTAATTATAAGATTCATCTGGGTTAACGATGGTTCATTCCCAATTTTATCACCCAAGTTGATGTAGGTTTTCATTGCCGCAGTAGTTCCCGAAAATTGTCCGGAAATCGTTTTGGTACCTGCAGTAATTGTATAGGTGAGGCCTGAAGCCGATTTTTCGTTGTTGATACGGGTAATGGTCAGAATATCGTATTGGCAGAACTTTTGAGGAAAGTAACTAACCAATGGCGTATTGGTATTTCCAAGTAGAAAAGGTTTGTTGTTGGCATCAGTTCCTTTTTTACCAGTTTTTGTCCAAATATTGAACACAAAATTATCAAAGAGAAAATCTTGTCCCACTCCAAAATATTGGTAGGGAATCAAATCAATTTTAAAAGTGTTAGTTCCCACTTTTTTCATCTTCGTTTTAATGAGAGAGGCTTGGTCGGTAGTATTCACATCCACACTTGCACCCAAAAAGTTATTCAATCCACTTTGCATGTAAATGGAATCGCTGCCGGCCAATGTGCCTTGAACGCCATCAACATAAGCTTTTGAGATATTCACCAGAATAGTTACCGGAGTGGTAATGTCAAAATTAGTAGGGTATGCTTTAACTGATACTCCCGAAGAAGTAAATGTGCCAATTTCGGCGCGAGGGCAAACGATATTAAAAGCTTCGCAAACAGTAGATCCATCTTTTGATTTCAAAAGCATCCAAAAATAGTTATCAAAAGTGGCCAATTGAGCCATTGTTTTATTGAAATACAAGGTTGGCGTAAAGGTCTTGCTCCAAATCATATTTCCTTCGTATTTTAATTTGGCAAAATCAGAGGAGTTGGTCCAATTGCCAGCATCTGGCTCAGAGGGTTGCCAAGCCCACATATAAATATCCTGCCCATCGGTAAATGCCGTGCCCGACATATCGAAATACATGCTAACTTCCTCATCCAATGTCCATAGAACAGGCTTTGTCCATGTTCTGGCAGGCACCGCGGCAGATGCAGCTAATGGAATACTAATCAATGCCAAAAACAGTGATTTTAGAAGTTGGTTTTTAATTGATTTTTTCATATTGCAAGAAATATATTTAAGGTTCCCGAAATTTTCAGATACCACTTCAATGATATTTATATAGAAATTTTTTTATAAGATTCACCTGAATCAGCTGAGCAATTTACTCAGCCGACTACAGATAAATAGCTAATAATCAACAATTATTTACTTTGAAATTTTGATGGATTGTGTTTTTGTCTTACCGTTCAATACAACCAAATACATGCCTTTGCCGTAGTTTTCAAAATTAACGCTTACTTGGGTTTGACCAGCAGCAATAAGTTGTTTACTGATAATAGCACCTTTGAAATCATACACTGCCAAATTTTCAAAACCAGTGTCTTTCAAATCAATAGTCAATAAATCAACTACTGGATTTGGAAATGCATTAAATTGAACTGAAGAAGTTTGAGAAATTCCTGTCACGGTAATGTTGGTGGGAACAGCAAAAGCTTGTGATTTTATCAAACCGTTTTTGTTGCGAATCAACATATAGAAACCGGAAGGATTGCTTGTTTGCAATTGCAAAGCAGTTTTTCCATAAAATGTTGTGGGAGTTAACGTTATGCTCCAACGCATACCGCTCACCCAGGTAAGTTTGGTAACATTATCAGCACTTGGAGTATTGTAAGTACCAGTTCTTCCATTCAATGATTCTGGATTAGTTGGATCCCATGCCCAAATAAACAATTCTTGTGATTTGTCGAAAATTGTTCCGTCTAAATCGAACGTCCATGTGATTGGCTGATCTAATGCATATTGACCACCAGGTATGCCACTTACGTTAGGTTGTTGAGTAGGATAAGTAGTATTTGAAAGATAAGGTAGCACTTTTGTTACAGGAAAAGTTTTATTCAACGCTGCTGTTAAATCACCTGAAACGCCATATTGTTGAATATTAAACCAACATGCATTTTTACCTGTTTCAAGAAAAGACCCCGAACTTTTACCAAAAAAAGTATTTAAGTCCATTGTCAATGTCCATTTCAAAGTCCCTGTAACATTAGTTAATGGGAGTGAAGTGTCAATTGGTGAGTGAGCATACGGTGCCCAGAAATAAATAACAAGCGGTTCAGAACCATCCAATGTTGTTGCACTGCTAGTAAAATCGAAAGTCCAAGTTATGGTTTTTGAAGCTAAACTAGGAAGTGAATCTGTTAAAGCCAAATCGGTTGTAATTACAGGGGTTTTCCCGCTGATTAAGCCCGCTTGTGCTGTGAACGACAGGCAAATTATTGCCAAAAATGCAAGAGTTAAAGTAATCTTTTTCATGATAAATTAATTTATTAATTATTAGTTGTAGAAAATTTATGTATAGATAGTTAATTTGGGACTAATCTGTAAATATAGGATACGAATGCCACACCATTGGCTTTACGAGTAAAGCGGAATTCAAGAATTTTTACCGAACCGGGCGTGCCAGTAATTTCGAGTGTAGCTGTTTTTTGAGTTTTGGCTGCATCAGAATATAAAATTATTTGGCTGGGTGTGGTATCTGTATTTGGGAACAAATGGGCCAAATCCCAATATCCCGAAGTCGGCATAAGGGTTGGCGAAGTTCCGCTTATTTGGTAGTTAGTGGGATTGTTATTCTCATCCACATTCAATAAAATTCTAAATGTAGAAAAATTGAACTTGGTGGTCAATGACAAATCAGTTGGGGTCTGTCCGTTCGTTTTGGCAATTTCGTCTATTTGCTTCACGCTAATGGCTGCCCACGAACCCTGAATTTTTTCAGAGATTGATATTGGAGCTACATACGCACCATCGTTGGTATCTGTGCAAGATGTAAGCAACATTGTGACTGTAAAAATGACTGCGAAAAAATACTTGATTGTTTTCATAATTTGGAATGTAAAATTTAAGGGTAGAAAATCTGGTTTCGATTTCTGTTGCAAATGTATAGGTAAAAACCTCAACTTTTTGACTGCACAAAAAATATATAAGTCATTATTGAAAAATAAAATACTAAATGCCTGAAATTCTATTATATAAAAAATAAATATAGCTTAGAAATATAACGATAATATACAATGAAATTCGATTTATTGGGTTACAAAATCAATAATTCAGTCGTATTATCTTTTGATAAAATTTAAATGAAAATTTTCGTGCGTTTCAATGTTTGATATTGTCAAGATGTAAGCACTTGGCTGAAGGGTAGATGTATCGAAATACGAGTTTTCTGATAAAAATCCATATCTTGCAACTTTTCCATCCAGGCTAAAAACTGTACAGCTGTAATTTTTACCACTTTTTAATCCAGAAACATTGAAACGATTCAATACAGGATTTGGAAACACCTTCACATCGGAATTTTGCGTGGATGATTTAATATCAGTGCTCACTTTTATGCGTTGAATGGTATTGGTACTTTGAGCCAAATTAATCAAGGTATCTTTTGAAATCAGTTTTTGTCCATCGAGTGGCGCATACAATTCCAAGCTCGATTTCAACATTTTAGCACTGTTCAGGGCCGCAATTTCACCTGTATTCATGCCTGCACGATAAAACATCCAGTTTCGGTAATCGATATTTGCCGGCGCGTTATTGTCATTTAAATAAAAATCGATAGCAATAAGTTTTTCGGTTGTTCTGCCCGCTTCGGTATTGTCAACGTACAAAATAGTTTGTCCCCACGCATAATAATGTGTCAAGACTATTTTGTGCCATTGTCCATCATTCACAACCGAAGTTCCGGTTATGGTGCCACCATTTGGCGAAGTATAAGAAATGAACCCTGTGGCAGCATCAATTTGAACAGAACCGTAAGCTTGAGCCTGTTTGAATGTGGTGATAGTTCCGCTCAAAGTTGTTTTCACATCAATTACAGAAGTAAATGAATGAACCACATTTTCGGGAGTGAAAGATAATTTATCTGTTCCGACATTCTTACCCATACTCAAAAAAGTAGTTGTAATAAATTGAGGCTGCGGCTTATGAGTCTGAATGGCATCGAACAACGAAGGCACGATGGCTAAGGTCATTTCGGCATGTCCGGCATCATTTGGATGTGCGGTGTCAAACTGATAATTAATAGGCGTGGTTGGCCATTTGCCAGTGCCATCGTCTATATTTCCAAGGAGATTTATACTCGGCACATCCCAATCATTTAACAGTAAATTCATCTGATTAATAAATGCATAGTGTGTTGAATTATAGTAAAAGTTAGAATAATTATTGGCAACAATAGGGATTTTGCCAACCGACCGTGCTTTTTGAATCAACAACAAAAGATTTTTCTTGAATTGATCAAAAGCGTCCTGACCAGTTGAAAGTACGCCTTCGTTGGCCAATGAAAGTCCGTAAATAACATATTTGCTTCCATTCCCTAGCAGGTCTGCATCCCAGCGATTTAGCAAGTCAACTGTAGTATTTCCACCAATGGAAATGTTTGAAATTGACCAGTTTGAACCCATATTAGCGGTGTATCTTTGCTGTAGCAATTGATTGTATTGGTACGCATATCCGTGATTTGATGTAGCACCGTAACCATACGCTACAGAGGAACCCATCATTGAAATTTTCATTGTATCAATGGCATAAATTTTATAGGTATTTGTTCCCAAATAGATTCTAATAAGCACAGGTCCAAATACATCTGCTGTCAACGCACTTCCACCCGACTGAATTGTGCCAGCAGTTGTTCCAGCTCCAAAAGTCATAGCATTCACATCGGTTCTTGAAGCAAAGAATTTGAGCGTTCCGGCAGCATTCAGCGTTGTGGAAAGTTCAAAAACGCCCGGAATTGCACCCGAAACACCCATCGCAGGATTCATGGCTAGTGCGGTGGATGGGTTGTCACCATTGAAAGTGGCCGTGCCCGAAACAAAAAGTTCAGTAAGTTGATTACTGATTGAAATCTGTTTGGTGGCGCTAATGGTGATTGAATTTTGTACAAATGAAGCAGTTACGGTAACAACACCATTTTTCAAAGCAGTCAACAATCCACTTGCATTTATTGTGGCAATGCTTGCGTCATCTACCGACCAAGTGATTAATTTTTGTGTAGCTGTTGAAGGCGTATATTCAATCGTTAATTGAGTGGGAGCTGCCGGACTTGTAATATCCGAACCGGTAATGGCAATTGAAGTTGCGTCCACGTTAACAGGGCTGAAAGTTAGCGTTTCTATTTTTCCGGTGAGGTCTTTTAATTTCATCCAAAAGCCAGATGAAGCCTGAATTTCGGCTACCGTTTTTGCAAAATAAGTAGTCGGAGTTATGGTTTTCGACCAGGTCATTCCACTTATGTAAATCAATTTTGTGAAAGCTGATGAATTGGAATAATTTGCAGCATCGGGGTTGGAAGGCGACCAAGCCCACATGTACAAATCCTGACCAGCAGTAAAACCGGACCCAGTGAGATCATAAGTCCATGTTACGGGTTGATCCAAGGCGAAATTCCCCGATGGATTACTGACGACGCCAATGGGAGCCATAGTCACTACAGGTGTGCTAAATGTTTTGTGCAAAGTACCGGTAACACCACCAACGCCATCTTGAATATTAAAATAAAACTGGTCTTTATTGGTTGCAATTTGTGCCATTGTGAGGCTAAAAAAGGTAGTTGGCGTAAAGGTTAACGACCACTTTTTACTTCCCAAATTGGTAAGTGGCACAGAAGCGTGAGTGGTGGGTTGCCAAAAATAAATCACTAAATTTTCGGTTCCCATCAAAGCACTTCCAGTAAAATCAAATGTCCAGGTATTCGTCTGATTCAATACAATAGTTGTTGGATTGATAGTAATAGTAGGTGTTGCAATTGTAACCGCTTTTGCCAATAATGGAAGACAAAAAAGCATTGAAATAATTAATGTTTTGGTAATTGTTTTCATTTTATGAATGTTAGATTAATTATAATATTGATGATAAAAAAATCAAAAAAGGCTGCTGTTACGCAGCCCTTTAAACGCCTATCTTTTAACAAAACTCGCTCTTTGGTTTTGGTGAGTGACATTATTTTTTAAATATAAAAAACACATACCTGAATGAAGTAAAGAAACATCTATTTGATTGTCAATCAATTTAATATTGGAGAGAACCTCTTTTCCATCAATGCCATAAATTTTGCAAGTGATATTATCGGAAGTTTTCATTCCCTGAAGAGTCAAACAATCAGAAACAGGATTCGGAAAAACACTAACACTAGCATCTAATAAATTACGCGTTCCGGTACTTATTTCAATTCGCTGAATGGTATTGGTACTTTGAGCCAGATTTATCAAACTATTGGGTGAAATTACATTTTGTCCGTCCAATGGCGCATACAGTTCCAAGCTCGATTTCAGCATTTTACCTGAATTTAAGGCGGAAACCTCATCCGCATTCATACCTGCACGATAGAACATCCATTCGCGATAAGAAATATTGTTGGGCGAATTGGCATCGTTCAGTACAAAAGTGCTTGGGGTAAGTTTTTCCGTCAAATTTCCAGCAAGCGCATTGTCGGTATAAAGCATGGTTTTGCCCCATGCATAATAATGTGTGAGCGTAATTTTGTGCCACTGACCATCTGTAACGCTTGTAACACCGGTTATTGTACTTCCTGTTGGCGAAAAGTAAGTAATAACTCCCGAAGGTTCAACGCGTAAAGTTCCGGTAGAAGTATTTTGGCTGAAAGTGCTGATAATGCCCGAGGTGGTGGTTTTAATATCAAAAACTGTGGTAAATGAATGCAACGTATTGTCGGGAGTAAACTTAAGTAAATCTGAAGTAACCGATTTCCCCATAGCTATATAGCTAGTTCCGTGTTTGGTTGGCTGGGCTTTTCCTGCCAGCAAAGCGTCATACAAAGAAGGAACAATGGCATACAACAATTCGGCATGACCGGCATCATTGGGGTGGCTCACATCTGCCTGATAATTTACTGGAGAAACTGGCCATTTACCAGCGCCATCATCTATTGCTCCCAACAAATTTATACTCGGTACATCCCAATCGTGAATCAACATATTCATTTGTTTCACATAATTATATTCAGATGTTCCATAATCGCCGCGGGTGTAACAATTGGCAATAATTGGTGTTTTTCCTACCGATTTGGCTTTGTTGATAAGCAGCAGTAAATTATTTTTGAATTGGTCGAAAACGGTTTGACCGCCACCAACAATTCCTTCATTTCCAAGCGATAAAGCATAAACTACATACTGGCTATTGTCGTTGAGCAAATCATTGTCCCAACGGTTCAATACAGCTATTGTATTATTCCCAGGCACTGAGATATTGGAGACCAGCCAATTAGCACCTAAGCTTGACAAATAACGTTGCGCAAGTACCTGAGTAAAGAGATAAGCGTAACCGTGGTTTGATGTTGCTCCTGTACCGTAGGAAACCGATGAGCCCATTTGCGAAATTTTCAGTGGATTAATCGGAAATATTTTGTAAGTATTGGTGGCAAGATACACTTTGATGAGTACCGGCCCTGAAATTCCTGATGTAATGGCTGTTCCGCCTGACAAAACAGTTCCTGCAGTAGCTCCAACTCCATAAACTGGGGCATTTACATCGGTTCTGGAAGTGTAAAATTTCAATGTTCCTGAAGCATTCAGTGTGGTGGCAAATTCAAATTCTCCTTTTGTAACTACTCCCGTAATGCCTACGGTGGCATTCATTTGAAGTGCAGTGGCGGGATTGTCACCATTGGAAGTTGCCGTGCCAGATACAAAAAGTTCAGTTATTTGATTGCTGATAATGAGTTGTTTGGTGGCACTAATTGTTTGGGCGTTTTGTATAAAAGAAGCTGTAACTGTTACCGTTCCATTTTTCTTTGGGGTTAATAACCCTGATGAGTTTATTGTTGCAATGTTGGTATCATCAACTGTCCAATTTAGGGATTGAGGCGTAGCATTTGATGGTGTGTACAATATGCTCATTTGTGAAGTTGCACCACTGCTTGTAATATCATTTCCAGAAATCGAAATAGAAGTTGCATCTACTTGTGGAACGGAGTATTCCTCCATTTTTAAGCAGTTAATGTAAGCAAAACCACCAGTAACGACAGTTAGAGTGATTTTTATTTTATTGTTTACATCTGGCGCTATGTAATCAGAGGCATACACCGTGCTATTGTTTCCATAATAGGTGTTTTGAACTGTATATGGGCTGACATTGGTAAGTGAATAATCTTGATTTCGGGTATTTGTTGAAGGGCTATAGGTGCTTTTGGTGTAAACCAACCCACCAAGTCCGGCAACTGTAGATGTAGAAAGTGTTGCTGTTATTGGACTTCCAGCACCCTGAAAAACATATTGCGAAGTACGGAGTGAAGCTGAATTTCGACTTCCAAAAATCTTGAATTTGTATTTTTTTGCTGGATTTAATCCACTAAATTCAATTGAAGGACCATTAGCAGTTAATGTAGTAAAGAAATAATCTTCAGTTGCGGTATTTATTGCTAAATCCTCGTTACCAACTAATTGGGATTCATAAGGCGTTAATAATCCACCGTTTAAAATACCATTATAATCGAAGCTGCTCCCTGTAACGGTTAATGCCAACGAGCTGGCAGAATTGGTACTATTTATTAAATTTGGCTGTGAATAATTCACAGTTACAGTTCCAACATTGTTCCAATAATTTCCATTTTTATCGGGATTCACGGTGGCTTCACCATTGATATTGTCGTGCTTGCCAAAATCGAAATAGAATTTTTGGGATAGCGTTTGGGCATTTAATGATAACAAACAGATAAATAGACCAAAAAGGAGTACGTGTAGTTTTTTCATATAAGATGATTTGTGAAAAATAATTGAGGTGAATATTATTATTTTGTAAATACAACAACAAAAGTCTTTACTAGTTTTCTTTTCGAACAATAAGCCATTGCAAAACCCAGTAATATCAATGTTCCATCACCCACTGGTATGCCTGGTTCGCTGGGATTAGTGTCACCATCTATCAGCATTGGGGAATTATTGTCTGATAAATCGGTGGAAATTGTAAGCGTATTATTTGCTAAAAATGAATTTGAAAGATTGTTCGATGTGGATTGAAATTTATTGTCAATGTTGGCCACAAATTGAACTCCACTGTTTGTTGGTTGAATGTTATTACTTGAAATAAATGTATTGGGCTTGCTCGAAATGATTTGATTACTAGATGCGTATGTTATAGATTTCTTTTGGGTATAGCTATAGTTTAGCTCATTATTGACATTTACAATACTACTTTTGGCTATCGAATTATTTTTATTACTTGGTTCAGTATTTTCTAAGTTTGAGTAGCTTGGAAAATCAACTTCTAAATCAACATTATCAACCAATGTAGACTTTCTTGGTTCTTTATAACTGGGTAATTCAGAATTTAGTTGCATATCATTTTCTTCAATACCTTTCCATGTTATTGATTGGATTGAAGAAATATGCTGCATTTCATTAACCAACAGATTATCAACTTTTGTCTGTTTGAAAAACTGAACCGCAAAATATGTAAAACCCACAAGCAGCATAAAAACAGAACCAGCTGTTAACAATCGTCTGTTGTTGGTCAAATTCATAAGTTCGAAAGAATAAAAAGGTAAATTGTCAGGAATAATGGAAATGCGAAACGCGAATCGTGGAACACGAAACATTTCAATGCGTCAAACTGTAATATAAGAATGGTTTGATGTTTTTTTTGTACTGTAAACAACAGCAAGAAGTAACAGAATCCCAATGCCATCACCTATCGGAAGGCTTGCACCCGGTTCGCCTGGATCTCCGGTAATTTTCTTAATCGCCTTTTTATCAACTAAACTGACAGATACACTCGCTGTTTTTTCTGCCAAAGCTGGAGTTGCACGTTTTGAACCCTGATTTGTCGACATGGCAGTTTCGGCAGCGCGGGTATCAAGTAAAAGCAGTGCGTTGATGTCCGATTTTGTTGGATTTTGCGGGTTCGAAATATATAGAACATCCGAATTTCCAATGGCAAACGACTGCGAATTATTTCGGGCATAATTTCCACGTGAGCTAGAGCCTGTTGAAGAAGAAGTCTCATTTAAGTTCAAACCATTGGATTGGTCCATGCCCGTTGTTGGAAAATCGACATTTGAGGTTTGGGCATAATCGCCGCCCGAAGTGCTCTTCATTTTATAACCAGGAAGACTTACACCCGATAAATCGGAGCGAGTTTCCTTTTTTTGAAAATCAGAAACTGCAGCTTCTTTGTTGATGGACAGTAAGTTTGCAGATGTTTTTTTTGACAATTGTCCAAAACTATCCGAGATATTGCTTTGCTCCATCCCTTGACCGAAAAACATAAGTGCATATACAGCAGCTCCTAACACTAAGGCCAATAAAAGCAATGCACCTGTTTGATTTGAATTATTTGACATGGTTGTGATTTTTTTGAGTGAGAAAATCTAAGTAAAACTCATACGATGACTTCAAGTCATCGTATGAGTATATAATTTAAAAAATTACTTTTCTTGTTGAGATTATAGTTCCCGATTGAAAATGAACAGTATAAACACCTCTTGCATTCAACTTGATTTCCAAGGTATTGCCAATAGCATTTTTATTAATCATCATACGACCAAGCGCATCATATACACGAACTGTTGTGTTATTAGCCAAATTATTAATTATTAATTTTGCCCCGATAGCTATCGGGGTAATTGATATTTGAGCTTCGCCATTTTCATTGCCTATCACATTATTGTCGGTGGTAATACGTTGTGTAGTAATTGCAAAACGGGAATTGTTGGTTCCTGCAGTTGCTGTAAATGTGTAATTGGAAACCAACAAATCGGTTATGGTTGCAGGACTAACACCATTATCAGTCAACAATAGTTTTGATAAACTTGGCGCTTGTTTAGCAATGGCACTAATGGTGGTAGAACCTGCTGTTTTGGTATAAATACCCACAGGCAAATTGCTTACGCTGCTCATTGGCAAGGCATTGAAAGCATAATTGATTCCGCCCAACACGGTATAAACCTGTGGAGCACTTGTATCAGTGGTTATCCATTTTTCCAAATCTTGATTTATTTGATAGGCAGAGCTTTGATTGTTGTCCATAATCAAATTTGTATTATCTACACCCGTTGCGCTTGCAAAGTTCAATTGAACACGGTCTGATAAATCGACACTTACAGCACTTTTAGCCAATTGACGACCACCAGTTGTAAATGTAAGTTCAGTACCTGTTCCAGCAGTACTGGCTTGTACAAAAAATGCTTCGAATGGATTTATAAATCTGTTAGATAAGGAAGAACCATCTAAAGTATTTTTACCCTTTTGTACATAAGTTGTACCATTGTGGAAAGTCAAATAGTTTGCTTCAACTCCGCTTCCGTCATATTTACTCAAGTATGGACTTCCTACCAAGTTCCAGCCTTTGTGGTTTTCACCCACTATATTTCCCAATGTATTCTTGTTATCTACAAAACCTTCGCCATAGGTTACTACAGGAATCGTTTTGTCGGTACTAGCACTTTCGGCAGTTGTTACCACGGTATTTTCCAAAGTGAAAGATAGTACGTGATCTCCAGTTAATGCATCAGCCAAACCAATGATATACCCTTTGTTGGCGGTAAGTGTTCCCCCAGCCGACATTGCAACCCAGTTGGTAGCAGTTCCTAAGTTTTGAACACGTGCTTCGCCATCATAATACTTTATCCACCAGTTAGAGCCAATTGTACCTATCGTACCTGCTCCAGTAGTTGAAACTTGAGCAATAGAGCTTATTGCCACATTGCAAGGGAAAGAAATGAAATACCATTTGCTAGCATCCAGTGTTTTTTGCAATTTCACCGAACCACCAGAGCTAATAATCATGGCACTGGTAAGACTGATACTTGGACTTTCAGTAACTAATTTGCCCGACTCAATCACCAAGTCTTTGACTGTAAACGTATTGGTGCTTCCCAAATCAAGTTTTGCTCCTGGAGCTATTGTAACGCTGTTTACAGTTTTGTCGGCATCAACCGTCAAAGAACCAGAACTTGTAATTGTTACATCACTGGCAGAGTTTAATCCCAAACTTGCAAGTGTTGGATTTGAAGTAGAAACAATTACTGTATTTGCTGCTTCATTAATTGTAAATGCTGTAGCAGAAGAAATTGCCGAATTATAATTGGCATCGGCTGCAACGGTAGCTGTAGCAGTATATGTTCCTACCGCGGTTGGTGCAGTAGCAGTTGGGCCATAAGATGTACCGCTGTAGCTATAAGTTACAGTTCCAGCAGAACCAGTCACATTAGCAGTACTTGGACCTTGTGCAGCACCTGTATAAGTGAAAGTGGTTGAACCAGTAACCGTAATAGTTGAATTACCTTTTATAGTTTGTAAAACTGAGAAAGTTGCTGTCTCTATATTTCCAGCTTTATCTTTCAATAACATCCAGAAACCAGTAGATTGAATCTCAGAAACGGTCTTGCTAAAATAGCTTGAAGGCGTCAATGTTTTTGACCAAGTCATGCCACTTACATAGGTTAATTTCGCAAAATCTGATGAATTGAGCCAATTTCCTGCATCAGGTTCTGATGGCTGCCAAGCCCACATATACAAATCTTCTCCTGCAGTAAATGCCGACCCTGTTAAATTAAAAGTCCATGTAACCGATTGATCTAAAGGATATGTTCCTACCGGACTGCTTACAATCGATACGGGAACAATGGTAGATACTTGTGTAATACTAAATGCCAATGGATTTGAACTAGCTGCATTAAAATTTATAACCGCAGCCACAGTTGCCACTACCTGATAAGTACCTACATTTGTTGGTTTTGTAGCAGAAGCAGCATAAGTTGTAGTGCCAGTTCCTGAATAACTATAAGTTACTGCTCCATTTGAACCGCTAACAGTTGAACTTGCAGGGCCTTGTGCCGCATGGTTGTAAGCAAAACTTGTAGTTCCAGTGGCAGTTATACTTGAAGAAGCATTGTTTACTGTCAGCGTGTGTGAAACATTAGTAGCTGGACTATAAGTTCCATCACCAGCTTGCGAAGCAGTAATGGTTGAAGTTCCATTACCCACAATATGAATATGACCTGAAACAATGGTAGCTACAGCGGTATTTGAACTACTGTAAGTTACAGCCAAACTTGAACTAGCTGTAGCACCAGGAGAATAATCAGCATCACCAAAGTTTTTGGCACTTAAAGCAGCAAAAGTAATGGTTTGTGCCGTTGCATATTCTTCAATTTTCAATGCGTTAATATAAGCAAATGCAGCCAAAGGAGTGGGGGTAATAGTAGTTAATGTGATATTTCCACTCACATCAGGTACAACTAAACCTGAAGTATAAACGGTTGAATTATTTCCATAAAAAGTAACCGCTTGTGTATTTGACCCTGCTGAGGCAAGCAAATAATTCACATTTAGATTGGCCGGATATGAAGCGGCTGCATCAATATATACTGTTCCACCTAATCCTAGGGCAGTAGAACTTTGCTGTGCACCTACTGTAGCTGCACCAGCACCCTGTAAAGTATATTGTGCTGCACGGTCGGAATTTGAATTTCGGCACCCGAAAATCTTGAATTTATATTTTTTTGAAGTGTTTAATCCCGAGAAAGTAATAACCGTACCACCACTTGTAGCACCAGTATAAATATAATCTTCAGTAGCGGTAGCAATCGCTAGTTCACTGTTAGCTCCAAACTGTGAAGCATAAGGACTTAATAATCCTCCGTTCAGTTTTCCATTGGTTGTAAAACCTGAATTAGTAAATGTAAGTGCATAAGATGTAGTAGTATTTGAACTATTAATTAACGAGTTATATGAAGTACCGGCTGTAACCCCTGTTCCACCAGCTGAAGGAGTAATATTATTCCAATAATTGCTATTTACATCTGGGTTGACAGTTACATCTCCATTTGTAGTTTCATTTGGGCCAAAATCAAAGAAAAGATTCTGTTTTACTGACATTACCGAGCTTACCGTAAGCGTTTGAGGAACGGAGGTAGCTGCTGAATAATTGGCATTTCCTGCTTGAGAAGCTGTGATGGTAGATGTTCCAGCACTAACAATAGTGATCGTACTTCCGTAAACCAATGCCACAGCAGCATTAGAACTTACCAAAGTTACAGTTAGTCCAGAAGTGCTTGTTGGTGTTGAAATGGTGTATGGTAAATCGGCATCCGTTTTTGCACTTAATGCACCGAATGTAATGGTTTGATTCAATTTATTTACGGTTAATGTCCGAATTACATTAGGCGCGGCGGCATACGATCCATTACCTGCTTGTGAAGCCGTTATATCAGTAGTTCCTGCACCAACAATAGTAACTGTAATCCCCGAAACTGTAGCTATAGCAGTATTAGAACTACTATATAAAACTGTTAAATTGGAACCAGCTGTAGCAGTAAGGTCAAAGCTTGCATCTCCAACATTTTTAGCGGATAAAGACCCAAATGTTATGGTTTGAGCTGTAAGTGCTCCAGCGCTCACAGTTAGCAATTGAGTGACATTTGTTGCAGGATCATAAGTTCCATCACCTGCTTGTGAAGCGGTGATAGTAGTTGATCCTGCCCCCACAATATGAATCTGACCAGATACAATTGTTGCAACCGCTTCGTTGGAACTTGAATAACTTACTGTTAAACCTGAACTGGCTGATGCACCTGGAGCATAATCAGCAGCACCTACAGCTATTGTTGCAGTTGCTGCGAAAGTAATGGTTTGAGCACCTTTATATTCTTCTAATTTCATGCAATTAATAAAAGCATTTTGTCCACTAACATTTGATGCCAACGTTAATGTAAACTCACCTGATGCATTTGGAAAAACTAATCCTGTAACATACGTGCTACTATTATTTCCATAATATGTATTTGTTGTAGTATATCCTATTTGACTATTTAGTTTATATGTATTATCTGCATCAGATGGATAGACTGACGGAGTATAAACTGTACCACCCATCCCTGCAAGTGTTGAATTGTTTAAAGTACCAACTGTAGTAGCAGCACCAACAATAGTATATTGTGCAGTTCTTAATACTCCACCATTACGTGTTCCAAAAATTTTAAACCTATATTTCTTATTTGCATTTAATCCTGAAATTTTAAATGCTGGAGTAGCTGTAGATGGTGTATACCAGAAATCTTCAGTTGTAGTTCCTATAGCAAGGTCAGGGTCACTACCGGCAGCCATAAATTGAGATGCGTAAGGAGACCTTAAACCTCCGTTTCTGATTCCATTTGAAACAAATCCTGCTCCTGTCACGGTCAACACACAAGATGAAGCTAAGTTTGCGCTATTTTTTAAACCGGAGAAAGTAGTAGTAGTTATTGGAATTCCAGCACCCCCTACATCTGGAGCAGTAATGTTATTCCAATAATTCCCGTTTGAGTCAGCACCAGTTGTATTGTCTCCATTTATTCCAGCTGTAGGTCCAAAATCAAATAAGTATTTTCCAATATAAGTACCTGCAGGAGCTGCTGCAACCGTATATAAATAATTACCGCCACCATTAATACCACCTGCATTCCAGTTTATAGTATATAAATCGGCATCAGCTGGAGCAATGGTTAATCCACTTCCAGATGTAAAAACATAATACTTAACTGCTGTACTTAAAGTTTTTGCATTGATAGATGCAGTATAAGTTGTGCCTGAACCCGTCATGCTTGAAATGGTTGAATTGACAAAATTATCGGTTGAATATCGTAGATAAACTCCTTGTCCAGTTGGTAAAGCACCGCTCATAGTAGCTGTAATAGTTACTGCATCATTAACGGTTGGAGTCGCAGGGCTTTGAGAAACCCAATTTACAGTTGCTAATGCACCTCCCAACTCAAAAAATACCCAAGAACCAGTTGGCGCTATTCCGGCGTTTAATGTTTTAAAAACATAGCGATTACTTAAACTTGAAACGTTTGTATACCAGGCACCGTTTTCCGCACAACTAACAACTGAACTGTTTTTTATACCAGTAGAAACCTGTATATCGCTACCTCCGCCAATTTGATAATACGTACTACTCCAATTAACTGCCAATCTCCAATACTGGTTTCCAGTACCGGTAGGAGTTAAATCACCTGATGTATAAGTAGTACCTGCACTTGCATTAAAATTTGTATAATTTGCAGCAGTTGGGACAGTACAAGTGCTACCCCAGCCAGTAGAAAAACCGGTTCCTACAATTGCATTTTGAGCTTGAACCAAATTGAAAAGCCCAACTAAAATGCAGAATAAAATGATTAATTTTTTCATGATAGTGATTTTAAAAGTATTAAGATATTGTTGATGAAAGGTTATTCGAATTGTGTCTGCAAATATATATACTAAAATGCATAATATATTTTGCTGTGAAAAAAAATATAAGTGGCTGAGAATAGAAAAAACCATAAAATTATGGTTTTCAATGCATTAATAAGTCAACAGTTCAAGGAAAATATAACGAAAAATGAACAAAAAACTCCGTGAATCCTTATTTTTTAACAATAAAATTAAGTCACAAAAATGTGGTTCTTTATGAAATAACCAAATCTCCAAATTGTCAGATCTTCAAATAAGTCTGTTTTGTCTATCTTCAACCCACCCTACATCAACATTATTTTCATTCGTCTTGATGTATTGCCACCATTAATTGAAACAATATAAACTCCTTCTTTCATTAAAGAAATTACTTCTGTTTCTTGGGTTGCTTTTAGTGAATATACTTTTGCACCGTACAAATTGAATACCGAGATGATTTCTCCCAATTGTAATTCGCTCACAACTATCGTTTTATCATAAACGAAAATAGATTTATCGATATTTTTTGGAATTTCAGTTGAGGTAGTAATACACCCTGTTAAAGCGGTCCAAGTCATTGTTCCTTTTGCGGAAATATCCATATCGGTTAAAGCATTTCCACCTCGGTTGGAGTAAGTTATTCCGCAATAACTGCCATTTCCAGTTGGGCTTCCGGCAAATAAAATTCCATATCCCCGCTTATTGGTCGAAATGTAAACATTGTTATTTGGATATTCCAATCCAGTGCCATTCACTGAAATATTCTCAAAAATAAGGTTATAAAAGCCATCTCCTGTTGTTTTAACTATAAAAATGGCGTCGTTTTTTGAATCAATAATTTCAATATTTCTGAACTTTACGTTTTTTATTTGAGTACCTGCCACTTTACTAGAAACCAAATCAATAGCTCCAACCTGATTATTAAACAAATCATTGAATGTGCCGCAACCATCAATTGTAATATCGGTAAATTCATGTAATCCACTGCTATTGAATCCAATACCAGGAAAACAATTGTTCACCCGCAAACCGACTTCGAGGTTGTCTTTGATAAGCAAGTTATTGGCTTTGTTGTTCATCCCGCCATAAATGGCACATCCCGATGCACGCCAGCAGTTTTCTGAAGTACAAAACTGAAATCTATTGTTCTGACATTCAAATCCATCGGCCGACCATATCGCCATATCATCGTCGCCGTTATTCCGGAAACTGCAATGCTCCACCAAGGTATTGCGTGTACCTTTGCATAGGTTAACGCCGTCGGCGTAGTTGTTGCGAAAGCGACAATTCCTGATGATTAATCCGTCGGTGTAAAGCGACGAAGAGTAATAGTATTGAGCAATCCAAGCCCCAGCCTCAAAATGCTCCACCCATACATTTTCGATTACCGAACCCAAAGAAAATACACCGTTGATACCTTTATAGGAATTCGTTCTGGAATTTCGGACTGTAGTTATAGATAAATCGGAAAAACCAATATTCAACGCATCGGCGTAAAGTCCACCTTCGCTTTTTGTTGTGTAAGTAAAGTTCAATTGCGTGTACCACATTCCCGCACCTTGCAGTTTGGTATTGTTATTTCCAAACCAAAGTTTAGTGGATATATTATAAATGCCGGTAGGAACGAAAATAATTTTTCCGGGATTGGCATCAATTATACTTTGTAAAGTGCCGGTTCCTGTGAAAGTAACAGCTCCTGTAGGCGCTGTTCTGGCAGACGGAACTGGCTCTAATTCAGCAAAATCGAGCGAAACACTCCCCGTTTCGCGAACAAGTTTTAGCTTGCCGCCAACTGGAATTTTGGTTGCCAACTTTACACGTACTTCGTCAAAACGCATCTTTGGATTTGTATTTACCACACCAACATTGTTGGGGTTTCCGTTGGTTGACAAGTATTCCCACGACCAGTTTGATGTGAGCGTCAAAGTACTTACTTTTGTTCCGTTGTTATAAACTCCTAGTGTTCCAGTTTGTCCGTCGGGCACGCTATAACGAACTACCAATCCATCCGCCGCTTCGGTTATTGTCCACTCACAAGCCGCATTTGTTGCTGTCATGCTCACACAAATTTGGTCTGAGGCTTCGCTTTGTAAATCGGATTGTTTGAAGGATTTTGTAGTTGCTGTTGCATTTATCAATGTTGCCAAATTGGCCTCGTAGCGCTTGTAAGGGGCATCGCTATAACCTCTTTGTGAGAAAGTGTTACTAATAAAAATACTAAAGAAACAGATAGAGAGTGAAAAACGTAAATAATATTTCATAGTCAAGTTTTAGGATAAAAAAGTATTGGGTTTATACAGGACAGTCATGAAAACTGTCCTGTAAGACTCTCTCTTAATCAATAATCAACAAAAACAAATTTATTTTTTGATAACTTTAAAGCTTGTTTTATTATCAACAACAAGGATATAAAAACCTTTTGAAAGGATATTCGTATTCAAAACAGTTGTTAATCTGGCCGATTGGCTAAGCATTTTTACGCCTGCTGCATTAAACATTTCTATGTTTTTTTCGGCACCAGTGATTGAAATTTGGTTGGAAAAACTTGTTGGAGAAACTTGAATTAACTTCGAAGCAGCATTCTCAATTGCTGTTGGAACATCTGAAAATTCTTCCATTTTCAGGGCATTGATATATGCAAAAGCCTGAGTTGGTGTTGTGGTGATGGTAGTTATCGAGATATTACCACTTGCATCCGGAAAAATATAAGGCGTATTATAAACTGTACTGTTGTTGCCATAATAAGTTACTGCTTTTGTAAGCGTATCGGTTGGAGTTAATGCATATAAAACATTCAAATTTCCTGGATAAGAAACTTTCTGACCAATATAAACCGTTCCGCCCAAACCTGTTGCTGATGAAGAACTCATTCCGAAGACGTAAGCGCTACCAGCACCTTGAACAGTGTATTGACCAGTGCGGTCGGAACTGGAATTTCTGCATCCGAAAACTTTAAATTTATATCTTTTGGTAGGATTAAGCGCTGAAATTACGAATGCAGACCCACCCGACAGAGCACCTGTATACATGTAATCCTCTGTTGCTGTAGCAATTGCCAACTCACTATTATCTCCAAACTGAGAAACCTGAGGTGTCAATAATCCACCGTTCGCTTTTCCGTTAGTGGTAAATCCACTTGTTGTAAAAGTCAATGCAAAAGTCGATGCAGTATTGGCAGAATTAACTAAAGCTAAAAATGGCGTATTCAATGGCATTGCTGATGAACCAGTGGCGGTTGAAATATTATTCCAGAAATTTCCATTTGCATCAGACCCAATAGTTTCGTCTCCATTTGTTATATCTTTTGGTCCAAAATCGAAGTAAAAACTTTGTTGCTTATTTAAACCAGATGTAACTGTCAATGATTGAACCACATCAGCAGCTGCATTGAAATTTGCATTTCCAACTTGTGAAGCAGTAATATTGGTGGCTCCAACTCCTGTTATGTATAATATATTTCCGCTAACTGCTGCAACATTCAAATTAGAACTTGTGTAACTGACTGACAATGCCGAACTGGAAGTCCCAGAAAGGGCAAATGAAGCATCGGCATTTGTTTTGGAAGCCAATGTCCCAAAAGTAATTATTTGTGCCGCTTTATTTACGGTTAAAGTCTGAATTACATTTGTAGCAGAATTATAGGTTCCATTACCAAGTTGAGAGGCAGTAATATCAGTAGTCCCGACTCCGACAATCGTTACTGTGTTAGCACTAACGGTTGCAACATTGGTATTTGAGCTGGCATAAGAAACTGACAAATTGGAAGTTGCTGTAGCTGTTAAAGCAAAATTAGCATCTCCAAAATTTTTAGCCGGTAAAGCATCAAATGTAATGGTTTGACTTTGAAGTGCCACATTGCTAACAGTCAATAATTGAGGAACGTTTGTAGCTGCATCATAAGTGGCATCGCCTGCTTGCGAAGCAGTTATTGTAGTATTTCCAGCGGCAATAATATGTATTTTATTATCTACGATGGTTGCAACTGCCTCATTTGAACTTGAATAAGTAACAGATAAAAGCGAGCCAGTTGTTGCACCGGGAGCATAATCTGCATCACCAACCGTTTTAGTTGTCAAGGCATCGAAAGTAATGGCTTGTGCGCCTTTGTATTCTTCTAGTTTTAAACAGTTTATATAGCCAAAACCAGAAGTAGCATTATTTATTACATCCAACTTTATTTCTTTTGCCACATCTGAATACAATAAAGTTGAGTTTGAGTAAACCATACTGTTATTACCATTCACACCAGCACCACCAATATCAGTCCCAGAGGTAGTTAGTGTTCCAAATGTTGATGTAGAACCAGTTAAGGTGTATTTTGTCAATCTTGTATCGGTTGCAGTCCTACAGCCATAAATGTAAAATTTATAACGTTTTACATCCGAAAGTCCTGTAAATTTGAGACTAGCTGTTGCTCCACTTGCAAAAAAGCAATCAGTGGTGGCACTTCCAATGGCTAAATCGCCCAATGAACTACTTAGTCCTGTTGAAAGTCCAAGAATCGCACCATTGTTTGTGGTAAATGCAGTGGTTACCAGAATATTAAAAGGTGTAGAATTGTTCGCTTTGTCAATAAAAGTACTTGCTGATGTACCTCCAAGGCCATTGCTTGTAAAATTGTTCCAATAATTCAAATTGGCATCTGGGTTATTTGTCAAAACATTTGTTCCTGAAGAGGCTCCAAAATCAATTAACACACTGCGAAGAAGTGTCTGCGAAGACAAACTAGAAAGACAAATAGAAAGGCTTATTAGAAAGAAAAGTTTTTTCATGTTGATTTTATTTAGAATTGTTTTTAAAGTTGGTTATCTGCGTAAAATCCAATTGTAGATTTTATCGATGCAAATGTAATCTGTTTAATTACTGCTACTACCTGTCAAAAATAAATATATAACCAAATAATGGAATTTGTTGCATCTTATCTTATGTAATTCAACAACATAACACTTTCAATAAACGACAAATATATAATGGATTTTCATCTAAAAAACGAAAAAATCACATTCTGCTTCTGAAATTAGAAACGATTATTCTCTTTTCAACATATTCACTTGCATCGCATCCACCATGGCTTGATTTATTTCACCGTTCATATTCTCGTTTTGCTGTTCGAATGCAAGCGAGATTTTGTGTTTCCCTTTCGTGAGTTTTACCTGTACCGAGTTTGTATTTCCCCAGTTTGACCATTCGTTAGTGCCGCGCTGCGGAAAAATGACGGTGCCACAGAACTTGCCATCCACTTTCAAGGTACGTATGCCGCACTTATTTTCGGTATTTACAGGTCCATTACCGTTCGAATAGCGGAAACTGACAGTATAAACACCCGACTCACTTGCAGTTACAGGAATTGTAAGCATGCGGTTTTGTATTTTGCTTATTTCAACGAAGCCTTCGCCTTGATAATTATTATAGGTATTTGTTGATTTCGGAGCAAATTTTTCGGCTTCAAAGATTTGTTGCAATTTAGTATTTACCACAACTATTGGCTCTGATGCAAAAGAAGATACATTGTTTGAGTCAATTGCCAACACCTGATATTCAGCATATTTTTGAGCATCAACTTTATACGAATGTTGAACGGTTTGAGTGAATTTCTTTCCATTTTTGAAAATGCTGTAAGTTGTAGCACCCACTATTGGCGACCAGGTCAGTAATCCATCGGAATATTTCACAATTGGAGTTTCTATCGTTACATAATTAGCAGTTTTATTGATAGTGGCTTTGGATAAATCATTGTTTGACAATACAATGCTGATGCTATGTTTTCCTATTAAAGTGTGTGGAATGGCTGCCACTTCCATTTCTTTTCCGTCCAACTCAAATCGTTTTACCTGATTACCAAAACCTTCCAGATGAATATCCAACATGGCATTTCGGTATTTAAAGTTGCTCAGCGAACGATTTCCATTCAATGATTTTGGAACAAATGGATGAAATTTCAAGCTGTCAATTCCAAATTCAATGCCGAATAAAACCCTGTGAACCAAGGCCAAACTACCCGAAAGACTCCAAAGCATATTGCTGGAATTGATTTGCGTACCAGCAAAATCGCCATTGTCAGCCACAAAATTTTCTTTGTTGGTCAAAAACAAAGCTGCAGGGCGATAAACTGCAGCAATACATTCCAAAACCGATTTTTCGTTGCCAGCTTTTGCCGATGCCAATGCCCAATAAGTTTGCACAAATGGCCACACAGCATTGTTGTGATAAGGTGGAATGCCCGGAATTTGCGGATAAATGCACGAAACGCCAAAATCCATTACCGGAACACGCGAAATTATGGAACTTTGCTTTTCTTTGTCGGCAATGCCAAACCAAACGCACAAGGCCTCACCCAAAGCTTCTGCACGTGGTGATACCGATTTGAAATTCCTACCATACAGATATTGAGCATAATAGCCTTTGTCTTTTAACCACAAATTTTGATTAATGCCGTCTTTAATGCTTTGGGCCATTTTAGTATGTTGCGCTGCAACTTGAGATTGATTTAATAGTTTTGCCATTTCCGCAAGTATGATATTGGCCTGAAAATGAACAGCATTGGTCCCCAGATTTTCCGATTCGTAAATGTCGGCTGGTTGCATCCAACGTGGATAAGTTTGTTCGCGCCAGTCCAGAAAGGAGGATTCCCCTTTTACCAGGCCAGTTTGAGGGTCGTAAGCATTTTTCAAATCGTCATTTATAGAATTTTGGATAATGCCATACGCTTGTTTCAACCAATCTTTATCTCCGGTTACTTTGTACAATTCCCAAGCCGCAACAGTCCAAACAATGCGGTCGGTTGAATTTGGATAAGCCCCACCAGTGCCGGTATCCTGAATGATGCGACCATTTTTTACTTTGCGAAGCAAGCTGTATTTTGCCACTTTCGGTTGTAAATAAGCCATTGACAGAATGATGCTGTAACTGATGTCGCGCGTCCAAACACCTGCCCACTCCTTGCCCGTGCGAAAAGTGCTATCCGGTTCCACGGCATTTATCATTTCCTCGATGGCCAAATTATAAATGGCATCCGAAATCGGAAAGTCTGAAGTATATTGTGGAAAAGCCGATATGTCTTTGCTGAGTTTCCATTCAGTAGCAGTTTTCTTTGCGTCCTGTTTATTGTTCATTATCAGCGTTGTTTCGAAAATACCATCATTGTCGGGATCTTTCATTTCTAGACCGGGCTTGTTGTACAAATTGCTGAAATCCCAGGATAGCGGGGCGGCATTTCCAGCAACGAAAACGCCTTTGAAGTCGGTTTTTGCCAATTTATCACCGTGATAGAAAGTATAAAATCCATCCTTTTCAAACGAACTAAAAACCTTGCGCATATCGAGCTGAATAGTCCAAACGGTATTTTCGGGTAAATTTGTTTCGGATGGAACGGCTGTTGTTTCGTTCAATTGCGTTCCAAAAACAACCGTCGTGGCGCATTTTCCGTTCATTGGTTTCAACGTAACATGGTGGTCTTTACCTGTAATCATTTCATTATCACGGCAATTAATACTGAATTTAAACGAAATGGAAGGACTATAATTATCGGCCTCTGGACTGCGATAATTAGAGGTCAAAGTGGTGGCTGATATTGCATTGGCTGTAAAATTACCTTGAACCACTTTGTCGCCAAAAATACTGTACGCTTTGGATTGATAAATCGGTTGCGACTTCATCTGAGGATGAACTAAAATACCTAACAAAAAAGCGAGAACTAAATTCCTGAATTTCAAATTCATAATTCAACTTTTAATGATTTAACGACAACAAGCCCCTAATCCGCCATCTGGCGGAGAATTAAGCAAGTATTAATTTTTTTTTGGCTTTGATTATAACTTGAAGAAAAATACTAAGAATAAAACATAGATTTCGCAGTCTATTCTTAATTCTTATTTTTTGTCCTATTTTTTATACAGGACTGATTGCTAACAACTAATATTCAACAACAACCATGTCCCAATACCTCAATTCGGGTAAAATAAAGCTCACTTTATTTCCTATTTGGGCAAAGTTCAAGCTACGCGACGCACCGCCCACAAAATCGGGTGTGGCAATCCACATTTTCTTCACGGTTTCTTCACTTGTAAGCACCATCTTAGCATCTTTTATCAACGCCGGCATCACTTGTATTCCTGTATTGTCGCGCCATTTTTGAGTAGTAGAATTGCTGTAATTTATAAAATGAATGACCTGTCGGCTGTCCATTTTCTTTCCAAAAACAGCCACTTTTCCATTAGAAGCCGGCCAAACATCAATGGCCATTTTGGCATCGGTGGAAGCTACTGTTACCGTATTAAATGTACCACCATCGCGCAACAAATTCTGATAAGCTACCTGGAAATCGTAATAATTGACCAATGATTTTTTCAAATCATCCTTCATTACTAAGTTGTAATTAGGAAAATACTCCTTGCAAAGCATGTGTTCGCCCATTTCAATGTGCGATCCACCAAAAGCAAAAATTACGGCATCGGTCATCAAAACGGAAGAAGTATTGAAAAAACCTGCCGTGCCCCCCATATCGTAATTCATATAGGCAGCTAAAACTGTGTTTTTTGTATTATTGGACAGCGAATTATTTTGTTTGATAATGTTGGCCAAGTCATTATAACTATCTGATGGGCTCCAAACCTCGGAGTACATAAAATCGCTGGTCGATTTGCCAATTCCTTGTTGGCCGTTCTGAGCAACCGCATTCATAACATTGTATTTGGTTGGGATAGCTGCTTTAAAGGCATCTATAAACGATTGAAAAGCTGTAGAGAAATTGATAGTTTGACCAGCGTAATTATATCGAGCACCCCAATTGCCAACCTGATCCATGTGATAACCATCGAAATTGAGATTTTGATATACATTCTTCACTTCATTAATCATGTAATTTTGCCAACCTGTATTTGACGGATCTAGCAAATATAAATTACTTAAAAACGGTGAATTCAGTGCAAAAAAATCACGATTGGTATGAGTATTATCCTTATAAAGGTACCATTCTTTATTTACACCATCAGCATCAGCATATTCCCATGCTCCATACACCAAATCGTAAAACATGCTTTTCATATTGTAACTATGAGCGGAAGTTATATATTTCTGAATTGTGCTGAAATAAATTGTTCTCCCACCAATATCTTGCCAGCTTGTGGCAGGAGTACTCCCAATTAAAGGAAGTAGTTTGTGATGTTTATTATGCCAGTCGTAAAACTGCAAACCGTTTATGTGAAGTCTGTTAAGATTTGACGTGACCGAATCGATTTGACTGTCGGTTAACTGATCGAATTTTGAAATAAAACCATAACGGGGAAATTTATTCCATTCCGAAGAAACATCAACGGCAATGACCGCATAAACAGTTTCGATATTATTGACATTAGCATAAACCTCTGCAATATAGCCTTTATAGTCATCAGTTGGAGTTTTCCATTTCCAGGTAGATGCAGTAATTGAAGACTCGAAAAGAGCGGTATTCTGATATTTATAACGAACTTTTGCCGAAGTTGGAAGCGTACTAATATCCATCGTAAAAGTGACATCATCGCCGGGTTTATAAGTGGATTTATCTGTTGAAATTTTCAGATTTGAAAAGCTTGAAGTCACAGTATTTGCAGGAGCTTCTGGAATTATATCTTCTACACTTCCTGATTTGCAACCAATAGATATACTGGAAATCAAAAACAAAAAGGAGATGTATTTCTGATTTAATTTGAATGTTTTCATGATTTATAGATAGTTTATTGGTGGTTTCTAATTTTTGAAAATTATACTCGATTTTGAAATCCTACCGTCTTGCTGTATGTTCAGTAGATAGGCACCTTTTGTATATTTAAAAAGATTGATGGTAGCAGGTAAACTTTGCACTTCTATTTTTTCTAATGCATTTCCGGCAATATCCGAAACTATAATTACATTATTCATATTTGTCAATGACCAAGTGTTCCGTGTTGCCACTTTTACAAAGTCCGAAGTTGGATTTGGATAAACAAAAATGGTTTCTTCGGAACTTGAAATCTCTTTCATATCGGTTTGAATGTCCTTATAAACATGTACCCAGTCAATTTCCGTAGTGAGCGGAAAAAGTGAAATGTCGGGTGTTCCTCCCCACGCACCTCCAACGGCATGGTTTAAAATCAACCAAAAAGGTTGATCGAAAGGCCATTGTGCTTCTGAAGAACCAATGTCCAATTTATTGACAGTGAAATACTTATTGCCATCTACATTAAAACTCAATTGATTTGTATTCCATTCAGCACCATATACATGAAATTCGGTATCGTAGTTGTCAATTATATAAGTTCCGGTTTTTTGTGTTCCAATGGTATGATTATATGCCTGTGTATGAATGGCAGCACCCAAGTTATCGAAATCCTGACCATGCTCCATAATATCTATTTCGCCACATCTAGGCCATCCAATACCCGAATTAAATAGATTTTCGCCCAACATCCAAAATGCTGGCCAAGAGCCTTTTCCACGTGGCAATTTCATTCTGGCCTCAATTTTTCCGTACTTAAAAGTCTTTTTCCCTTGCGATTCAATTTTACCCGAAGTATATTCGCGGGTAACAGGTTGCGTCATCCATGGGCCTTGTCCGGTATAAGTTTCTTTTCTCGCAATTAACTTTAGCGTGCCGTCAGAAAGTAAGACATTATCAGCGCGAGGCGTGTAAAACTGTAATTCTCCATTGGATGGATTTCCATCGTTTACCATTGACCAAACCGTTTCGTCAAGAGCAGTGCCATTAAATTCATCTCCCCACGACAAAACCCAGTTTGGTTCATAGATTTTGGCATCGGAAAACACAAAATAATCTATATTGCAAACACCACTTGCTCCAGTAGCCAAAAAATACAAATCATGCACACCAGTCACTTTCGCAATGTTGCACATCTGGTCCTGAAAACTTGTCCAACCGGCCGTGGTGGCGGGTAAAAAAGTGGCGATTAAAGTTCCGTTCATTCCATCAATTCGCATCTCAATACTGCCTCCACTACTGGCTTTGGCAACCTTCATGATAATGCTTGCGGGTCCAGTGCTAAAATCAACATTGTGATAAAGCATCCAGTCGCCAGCGTCGATATAACCAACGGTAGTATTTGCATTTTCGAGCTGAACGCCAACCATCGAGGTGTAACTTTCTGCTTCAATTCTTGTATAAGCTTTTGAAGGAAAAGAAATGAAAAGCAACAGAACGCTAAACATTAATAGAGTGATGTGTTTTTTTTGTTTCATGAGAGTTAAGTTTCAAATTGTTGTTAAATTTACTTCACAACATTACTTTGATTGTGGTGATATTAGAATTTGTCCTCACCCGTACCACCAATAATCTGCTAAAAGTTTCAGATTTTATTGGAATAAAGTTTTTTTTTAAACTCGTATTCATTTTATAAAGTAATTGCCCATTCATGGTGATTACCTCTAAATCGGCATTCTCATTTTTATCAATATCTACCATCAAACCATTTTCCAATTTAGAAACAGAAATATGATTTCCGGATGACTTTACATTGGAAGTAGCTGTCGGTGTATTTGTTACAGAATAAACCAAGGACGCATCATCGAAAGAAATACAATAATTGTTTGTAGTTGGTACATTAAAAGTGATATTTGGTGACCCGCCAGTTGATACTGAAGCCACGCCTGTAAGACCAGATGTATTTCCCCAGTCGATACCCGACCAATTGGAAGTATTGGCAAATTTCATTTGGTGTGCACCGGCGTTAATAGTAACGGGACTTGTTTTCCAACTATTTTTCCCTGCAAAATTCATGGGTGTATTTGCCAAATTCCAAGTATTAAAAGTACCGCCTATGTACATTGAAGTTTGCGGAGCTGGAACATTTATCGAATAAATTTCTTTATTGACATAAGAATCGGCCATACCCGATTTGATGGCAATTGCCCTTAGCGTAGTATTGGCAGTAATAAAAATTGGATTTGAATACAATAAAGAGGCAGAAGTTGGCACACTTCCATCAATTGTGTAATAAATGGAAGCACCAACCGTGGTTGTTGATAAACTGGAAGTGCACGAACCTATATAAGTACCGCTTTTTGAACTTATTACTGGAGATATAACCTTGTTTCCATTGCTAGAAATTCTGTATATCTGACAGCCATGCGTAACTACACTTTTAGTCAAATTACTGAGTGAACCTAAATCGGTATGACTCCATATATCGCGAACAAATGCATTACCGGCAATACCCAAATTTGTCAAAAAACTGATGCTACGTGTTTGCGCTGTCAATTCTCTATTAAAAAAACCAACTATCCAGTCACCATTGGCCATTTGCCCTTTCCACACCTGACTCAATGCATTCGTGGGGTCATTACTCAAAGGAACACCCACAAATCCATCTTTATTTAGTGCCAACAACTCTTCATTTTGATATATCCACAAACTGGCACCAATGCTATAGTATTGGTCGGCAATGGATACCGGACCGCCTGCCATAAGATGCAGTGAAACAATGCTTTTGCGTTCTTCATCGTTGCTGTAAGTATTCAGGCGGATAAAATCGCCATCCAAAATCATTTTGCCTCGCCCTGCAATTTTCGACCAATAAATATACCCATCAAACGGATTGGCATATTGCGACCAACCGCTGCGTTTAACACCACGCGCATTGTCGCTAAATCGTGCCCAACCACCCTCGGCACAATCTTCATTTATTCTAATCATGTGTCCATATTTTTGTTCGGAAACGCCATCGTTGTTTAAGTTGGGCATTACCAGACTCAAAAACATACCGTTGGCATCACAAGCTTCGCGCATCCATTGGAGGGCAGTTTGGTAATAAGCCAATGGACGCACAGGGCCAACAGTTCCCAAGTTTCTATCATTTCCACTTTCGTACCACGACAGAAAATCGACCCGCAGGTATTTTACGCCCATATCTGAATAATGTTGAACATAGCCTTTTAAATACTCTTTTGCACCAGGTTTGTTCACTTGAAGCCATGTAAACCAAGTAGCATTTTCGCCAGTATTGATAAGGGTTGAAAGTGCAATGTTCGTTCCTTTTACCTTTATTCCGGCATTGGCAGCACCCACATTTACCCACAAAGGATTATCGTAAATACCCAAAGTCATGCCTTTTTTCTGAAGTTCGGCCGACCACCACGCATAATCATGCACCCAAGCTGACGAATGTTTGGTACGGTAACCATATAGATTGTAATCCACATTACCCCAGCCATCTATGCAAATCATATTGTATCCAAAGCTTTTTAAATTGGCATCAATCCAGTTGATATTCGCTAGCCAGTCGGCTTCCGTGATATAATTATTTGTAACCCCAGCTTTTTCCTGCAAATAATTATTTTCATACACGTTCCAATAAAGCGGTGCTTTATAAGGATTTACCGGGTTTTGGGCAGAAACGAAATTCGCTGACAAAAGGAGAAAACAAATGTTGAGATAGCAAATAATTTTTGACATAAGATTTTTCCTTTTTACAATGAATTATTGATGATTCAATCCTGTTAGCAATAAAATAACGAGAGTTTATCGAAGTCCAAACTAGTTTTTGATAAATTTGAAAGTCTTATTTTTAGCTTTCAGAAAGTAAATTCCATTATTGATGTTTGAAACAGAAATGATTCCATTTGTAGAGTTTCCTGCCAAAACTGAAGCTCCTACCTTGTTGAAAATCTGATAGTTGAAGCCTGTATTGTTTGTAACCGTTAATTGCTCTTTTACTACATTTGCTAGTAACGAAGGATATTCATTATTTGATACTTCATTTACTGCCGAAGTCTGCTTTACAATACTAATAGCCAATGTATTGGCATTCAAAGTGATTTTATAATTTCCGGCTTCAGCAATGCTCCATTTCACATCACCACCAGCTACTAATTGCATTAGAACATCTGAAGATTTAACAAAGAAATCTTGATTCCAACCCCAATTTCGGTTTACTGGAAATTTGATTTCACCTACGGTCAATGCTCCTGTATAGCTAAATTCTAATTGATTAGTCGGATTCCTTGCCAATTCTGTCGCTTTTCCTAAATCCCAACCATTAGGAGCTGCATTACCCACCATAAAAAGCGTGTTAAATGGAATAGGAATTGTCTCCGTCATTGGCGTTACACTTAATGTCAAAGCGGTTGTATCCAAAACAATTGCATAGTTTCCAGCAGTAGAAACAGTGAATTTTTCGTCTACTAGATCAGCATATGAAGTGCGTTTTACAACCAAAGTTTCTGAAGCACCTTTGTTCCAACTTGGCACCCAATCGGAATTTTGCATTAAAAATTTGAAGTCTCCAGCATTCAAATATGCTTTGTAATAAAATTTTGATGGATTAACACCATCTTGCGTCAAAGGCGAAGATTTGTCTTTGTCATTTAGGTAGCGTGTAGCAGTACCAATCATACACATTGGATTTTGGGCGTTCATAGTGCTGAAAACCATTGTGCTGAAAATTAAAAATGCAAATAAACGAGAAAGTAAAATTGATTTCATATTGAATATTTTTAATGGTTGGTAGTATGAGCTAACAGCTGTTTTGATAACTGTTAGCTCATTGTTTTTCTAAAGCTTGAAAGTTTATTGCTTGATGAATTTGAATGATTTATTGTCAACATTTAAAATGTAAATGCCAATGTTCAATAATGAAACATTGATTTTTCCGTTAATTGTTACGCCTTTCATTAGGTTTGCTCCTGTTATGCTGTTGATTACATAATTGGAAGTTTTGCTGTTATTTATTTTCAGTTCATTTCTAACAACATTTGATTCTAATGATGTACAATCTTTTAGTAACTCATCATTTGAGGTTGGTACCTGCTTTACAATACTAATGTCCAAAGTGTTTATATTAATGGTAACCTTATAGTTAGCAGCTTCGGCAATACTCCATTGCACATCATTACTATTATTCTGAAGTACCATTTTTGTATCCGATGCTTTCATGAAAAAATCTTTGTTCCAATTCCACCATCTGTTTATCGGCAATTTAAAGGTGCCAACAGCCAATGCGCCGGTATAACTGAATTCAAAAGGATTGGTCGGATTTTTCACCAATTCGGTAGCAGTCCCCAAATCCCAACCACTAGGCGCAGCACTTCCTAACATGTATACTGTATTGAACATAATCAGTGTTGTTTCAGCCATCGGTGTTACACTGAGCGTTAAAGTTGTTGTGTCCAGCACTACAGTATAATTTCCTGCAGTGGCAACTGAAAAAGACACATCTGGATCGCCATAAGTTGGACGTTTTACAACTGTAGTTTCATTTGCTCCTTTGTTCCAACTTGGTACCCAATCAGAGTTTTGTTTCAAAAATTTAAAAGAACCAGCATATAGCCATGCACTGTAATAAAACTTTGAAGAATTAACTCCATCCTGAGTCATTGGCGACGAATTGTCTTTACTCCAACCATATTTGGTAGCATCACCAAGTATACACATAGGATTTTGGGCAGTTATTGTGCTAAATGCCAACGCGCTGAATAGTAAAACAGCAGTAAAACGAGAAAGTAAATTTGTTTTCATAATGATTGAATTAATTGGTTTTTAAAATTATTATTGAATAAAATCGAGAGCCTTGATTATAATAAGGGTTGCTCTGAATTGTCGGAACAACCCCAGAAAACTAAACAAAAACAACTTATTGCTTCACAAAACTGAAAGCGAGCGTTTCAATATTGGCAGTTATCACATAATTACCAGCTGTAGCGATGGTCCATTTCTTATCGTCAGCCTGTCCGCCAATGTGTCTGTACATGTGCGTATTGTCAATGTACATGTACATATCTTGTGCCCAATCAGAATTTTGATTTACCGGAAGTTTGAATTCACCAGCCAGCATCGCTCCCGTGTAGGTAAATATGCATCCATCGGTAGCGTTTTCAATCATTGGAATGGCATTGGTAATGGTCCAGCCAGCTGTGGTTGCACTTCCTACCATATACAATTTTTCGCGATAAATGCTAATGCTGTTGTCCATTTGGTTCAGCGTAATGGTGTAGAATCCTTTTTTGGCAATCGCCCATTGGTCGTCACCGGCAGTACCACCCTGATGCACATAGAGATGCGTTTCGTCGGTTCGCATAAACATGTCCTGTTTTCCATCGGCATTGGTATTGACCGGAAAATTGAAACTACCGGCTTTCAACACACCTTGATAGGTGAATATGAATGGATTGGTAGTACTTTGCGTCAATTTGGTTGCTTTTGTAAAATCAATTCCGTTTGGTGCTGACGTTCCTGCCAAATATACTTCGCCGTAAGCCGGATAATTGATTTTCACAATAGAGGCTGACAAATCAAGCAAACTGATTTCAATTCGATAAACACCTGCTGATTTGATTGCAAACAAATTATTTGCCTGACCTGCATCTGTGCGAGAAACAATTTTTGTGGTATCGGCACCCAAATTATACGATGGAATTTCGGCGCCCAAAGTAGTTGTAAATTTTAAATTACCTGCACTCAATGCGCCTTGATAAACAAACACAGTTGGGTCTGTTTGAGGAATTAATTTCACTGCATTATTCAGGTCGGTTCCTTTTGGGGAAGCCGTTCCGTACAAATAAAGCGTTGTGCTAACTGGCTGAAAAGGAGTAGCTGAAACATTGATAACCGGTGAAGTTTCGATGGTTTGCGGACTGGTAGATATGCTGGAAACAACTCGCACTTCCAACTCAGCGGCAATTCCAGGTGTAAATTTCCAATGAGATAGCAAGCTGTCATTCAATTCTTGAACCAAGAAACTTTTTTCGTAAGTACCTTTCCCCATTTCAAAACCAATGGCTTTGGAAAAGTTATTTCCTTTTTTGTCAACTTCCAAACGATAGGAAATTGCAGCACCAGTTCCGTTGTTTGTTCCAGTTGTCCAGTTGAAATTCAGGGCTGTGGTGGTCAGACTGTTTTTCTGTTTTAGCAACAACTCTGATTTAGTGGCAGTTACAGCCAGTGGACCAACTTTCACTATATCGTCAGGAATAACAGTATCGCAGGATGTGAAAAGCAACATTACTAATGCCAAGCATCCGATTATATATTGAACGAATTTGAGTTTGAAAATAATTGAGTTCATACTAAAATGAATAAATAGTAAATAAATATGGGTAAATGAATTGTAAATAGTAAATGAATAAATAGTAAATGTATTAATATCCAGTGTTTTGCGTCAGATTAGGATTGGCATCCCTTTCTTTTTGAGGAACTGGAAAAAGTAGATATTTTGAGCTCATATTTGATTTTCCGATTGAATGCAAAAAGTCAATTCCGTATTTTCCACCATTTACACGAATAAGGTCAAACCAACGTTGTCCCTCAAAAGCCAATTCCATGCGTCGCTCGTGCAAAATTTTATCGCGCAAATCTGATTGATTCAGACCAGTTACTGACAATAAACCGGCTCGTACTCTTACTTTATTTATCGTGGCATTTGCATCGGTAGCAAGTAATTGTGCTTGAGCAGTTTGTCCAAGTTCATTCAATGCTTCGGCTTTCATTAGCAAAACATCAGAATAGCGTAACACGGGAAAATTTAGCGGACTGTTATCATAAGTAGACGAAACTGACAATGGAACCAAAAACTTGCGGAGATTATATCCAGTTGTAGAATAAGATTTTTGATAAGTTTTGCCGTCAAAAGTCGGACAACCCTGATAAAACACAGTGACATCTTTTCGTAAATCACCAGTTTCATAAGCACTTACAAATTCATCCGTTGGTTGATTCCAACCATATCCTCCTGCCACCATATTGGAGCCTCTCGGGCCAGTAAAAGCACTTATCCACGATGCTTGATTTTCATTACTCCAAAAATCCTGACCACCGGCAGCGGCATATTGTACTTCGAAAAGTGACTCTACAGAATTTTCTGATGCAGGATTGAAATTGTCGGCATATTTTGCATTCAATTCGTAACCCAGGTTTTTAACTGAATCACACAGGTTGATAACCCGCTGATAATTACCCAATGTGAGTTCTACTTTAGCCAACATACCCAAAGCTGAACCTTTGGAAGCGCGACCGATATTGTCACCCGAATATTGTTCGCGTTCTGGCAATAAGTTTACCGCGGTTGCCAAATCAGACTCTATTTGTTTGTAAACTTCTACTTTTGAAGTTCTGGTAGGGCGAAGGTCATCGCCCGGCTCAACTGGTTGAAGTACCAAAGGCACATCTCCAAAAAATTGAACCAAAATAAAATAATAATGCGCCCTCAAAAAATAAGCTTCACCCAATACTCGGTTTTTTATACTGGTACTGATAGCCATATCTGGAACTTTTTGAAAAATGATATTGCAACGCAAAATTCCTGGCCATGGACCGCGCCACATATCAAGTACGCCCTGATTGTCGGTAGAAGTCACAAAATTAGCTTCATCCTGTGTTTCAACACCGTCTGTGCCCCCACCGGCACCTATAATACTGTTTCCAGCCATAATGTCGGTAGTCCACATGCGCATATTATACAGTTTTGGCCATTGAAGTGGTTGGTAAGCACCATTCACGGCAGCAATCGCATCCTCTTCTGTTCTAAAGAAATTGGAAGTATTGATGCTATCCTTAGGAGCTTTGTCCAAAAAATCGCTGCACGCCGACAGCAAAGCAACAAGAATAACAAAAGAAAAATATTTTATGAGTTTCATATTTATTATATTTGAAAGTTTTTTGTATTTAACTAATCATTCATCACTAAAAATTAGATTCCCAGATTAACGCCTACGCTGATAGTCTTGGTGACTGGATACACACTGTTATCAATTCCGCTGGTTCCGATTTCGGGGTCAAATCCGCTATATTTTGTCAGTGTGAAAAGATTTTGAGTTGTAATATAAAATCTAGCGGTAGTTAGTTGCACTTTTTTTATCAGCGATGCAGGCAATGTATAACCCAAAGTGATATTTTTAATTCTCAAATACGAACCATCTTCCACATAACGGTCTGAAGGTCGGGCATTTTTGTTCGGGTCGTTGAAAACCGCCCTTGGCATGGTGGTGCTTGTTCCTTCGCCAGTCCATCTATCAAGTGTGGCAACGGTTTGATTTTGAGCCACCGACATAGCTTCACTCCAAAAACGGTTGGCATTGATAATTTTATTACCCGCCACGCCTTGCAAAAAGATACTCAAATCAATGCCTTTGTAAGAGAAGGTATTGCCGAGGGCAAACGAAAAAGTGGGATTAGGATTACCCAGATAAGTACGGTCTTTGTCGTTGATAACTCCATCGTTATTCAAATCTTTGAACCGGACATCACCAGGCGAAGTACGGTTGTAAGGGTCGTTTCCGGGCACCTGAATGGCATGATTATCAACTTCTTGTTGATTTTGAAAAATGCCATCAGTTTCAAAACCATAAAATTCGCTGATAGGTAAACCAGCTTTTATTAAAGCCAAGTTGTAATTTAAACCAATACTTCCGCTTGGCATCGGTACTGTATCGTTAATGCTCACCACTTTATTTACATTGTACGACACGTTAAATGAAGTATTCCAAGTAAAATTACCAGTTAAATTTTTAGTATTCACTGTCAATTCAATCCCTTTATTTTGCATTTGACCAGCATTGATGGAAGGAACAGCAATATCGGAATATCCAGTAGAAACGGGAACGACCATGGGTACCAACATTTTATCGGTTTGCTTCAAATACGCATCCAATGTAAGTTCTACTCTTTGACTAAAAATGGTGGCATCAAAACCCACATTTCCTTGTTTTTGTTGCTCCCATTGCACATTCGGATTGGGCATAACCGTAGGTACAACTGCCGAAACTATCGTGTTGTTGAAGTTATTTTTAATCGTATTTAATGAAGACGCAAAAGAATAATTACCAATGTTTTGATTGCCCGTAGCACCATATCCAGCACGGATTTTCATGTCATTAATAAAACTGATGGATTTGAAAAAGTCTTCTTCCGAAATACGCCAAGCCAAAGAAGTAGATGGAAATAAACCATATTTATTATTTGCTCCAAAACGTGAAGATCCATCCTGACGAAGCGTGGCAGTAAACAAGTATTTGTCGGCATAAGCATAATTCACGCGTCCCATAAGCGAAAACATCGACCAACTAGATGTGCTTCCTCCAATTTTTGGAAGTAAAATCCCGTTATTTAATTGTTGTGTAACGTCACTTGCAAAACTTTGAATAGAGCCATTTATAAAGTTGTAACTATTTTCCTGGGCACTAGTACCTGCCATAAATCCAACTTTATGCTTACCAAAGGTTTTATCATAAGTCAAAATATTATCCCACAACCAAGTCGTGCTTTTGTTGTATTGCTCCCCCAAATAGGATTGAAGATTATTGCTGGTGTCCCAAGCATATTTTGGCGACCAAGTGCGCGAATCCCAAAAATTTGCTTGAATGCCTAAGGTTGATTTGAATTTGATGTTTTTAGTAATGTCCAATTCGCCGAAAACTGAGCCCAACAAATTATAACCATTCGTTGTATTTTCAACTGTTTTGGCTGAACCTATTGGATTGGTAATGTCGCCATCATAAAGCGGTTGTGCCACAGGGCCGGTATAGGTGCCATCGGTATGATAAATGGGCTGGGTAGGCAAAGCAAGTATGGCATTACGAACGCTGTAACTTCCGCTAGATTTCACATCGTGGTTCAATGTAAGGTTGTTGCCGAATTTCAAAAATGATGTTATTTTGCTGCTGGTATTCAACTGAAAAGTAAACCGTTTAAAACCAGTGTTGATAACAATTCCATCCTGATTAAAATAATTAGCAGATACATAAATATTGGATTTATCCGAACCACCCGAATAATTCAAGGAGTAATTTTGCATGGGTGCAGATTGGAAAAATGAGCCCAACCAATCCGTTCCAGTTCCCAAGCTTGAAGGGTCGGCATAAGCTGGATTTTGTGCCAATCCACCATTGTCCACCATTTCGTTGTGAAGCGTTGCAAATTGAGATGCATTGAGCATCTTCACCATGTTTGTTGGATTTTGAACGGCATAAGAATAGTTGAAATTCAATTGCGATTTTGCACCCGTTCCGTGTTTGGTAGTAATAATGATAACACCGTTGGCACCGCGCGAACCATAAATGGCTGTGGCAGAAGCATCTTTTAGAACTTGAATGGATTCCACGTCATCCATATTCAATTGATTCAAACCACTTTCAACAGGAAAACCATCAATTATAACAATTGGATTGGCATTGTTGATTGTGCCAGTTCCACGAATGCGAAAAATAGCATCGCTACCCGGAGCACCCGACGAAATGACCTGCACACCTGCTGCACGACCTTGCATGGCATCGCTCACACTCGGCACCGGCATCGACTTTATATCACCGCTTTTGATAACAGAAACCGAACCAGTTAAATCTTTCTTCCGCTGTGTGCCGTAACCTACCACCACAACTTCTTCTAATGCCTTGGAATTTTCAGTCAAAATAACTTTTAGTTCTTTTCCATCCGTTTTAATTTCCTGAGGGTTATAACCAACGTACGAAAAAAGCAAGGTTTGATTAGTTGCGGCTGTTCCCGAAAGTGTGAATTTACCATTAAAATCTGTAATTGTGCCCAGTTTTGTGCCTTTCACCAAAACACTTACACCAATCAGCGGCTCACTCTTTTCATCAACCACAACACCCGAAATTGATTTTGCAGGAGCTTGGGCAACTACAGCAGTTAATACAAAAAACATACTGCCAATGAATAGTATGACGAAAAGATACTTTTTGAAATTCAACATCATTTTTAATTTAAGGTTACTGAAAAACTATTTCAAAAATCAATTTATAAAAAGCTAAGCAGTTGTAATAATTGACTTACGACAATGCAAATATAGACTCATTTTCACTCACAAAACTTTATAATAAATAAAATGTAGCTCAAATGACATTTAAATAATAGTATCTATTTATATAACAGGTACATAATGCTTTGAAGAATATAACAAAAAGTAGTGGTTTTGGAACAAAAAAAAGGTTTCTAAAGGCAATAAACCTCTAAAAACCTTGCTCTAAAAACCAATTTGTTTTATTTGGAAGCCGTACCAATTGACATCACCATGGCTTCAAATTCATCCCTTGGTCCCGCCGATTTGTTGCGAAGTTTAGTGCGGTAATTGTATATGGTGGAAAGTGAATAACGAAGAAAATGCGAAATCTTAACACTGTCGGTGATTCCCAGCCGTATCAAAGCAAATATACGCAATTCAGTATTTAGTAGTTCGCCTGGTTTCAACTGTGTTTCTTCATTATCTATCAATAAAGCGGTAAATTCCTCAACAAATGTGGGAAAAAGCAATAGAAAAGTGCTATCGAAATTTGTATAGAATTCCTTCAATTCATTATCAATAAACTCTTTAGATTTTAAAGCATGTAAAAGTTCATCTATTTTGCCAGCAGTGGCTGTTTTATTGAGTAACCTCCTATAATCGTCCAATTTATCTATGTACACCGAACATTGGTCCATGTACCGGCCAATATATTCCTCTTTAATGAGATTGGCTTCCAGCAACGTTTCATTTTTCTCGTTCAGTTGATTATTAGTCGCTTTGAGTTCATGATTTAGGTCATTTAACTGGATATTCACATCGTTCAAATTTTGTCGTGCAGCCGCCAATCTTTTCATTTGTCTATAAACAAAAAACACAGCTACAATTAACAAAACTGACAATAAACTGATACTAATAAGGGTGTTAAGCATCAATTGTTGACGTGATTCAGCCTGAACCTGATAGGCCTTGTCAATAATCGGCATCATTTTCGATATCTCATAGGTTCTGAGCCTGGCATTACAAAACAGCGCATCGTCTAGCGATCGTTTCATGTAACTGTAAGCCCTGTTTATATCGCCGTCTTCATAAAGTAAAAATGCCAATGCTCGCAAAGAAATATACTCTTTTGTGGCAGATTGCAAATCGTTAATGGCCGATATTGTCAACCACTTTTTTTGTAGTGTACGTTCGTTAATTCCTTTGTAAGCTTCTGAAATACTGTAGGCAATGATTGCTTTTGCATGTATATCATCTTGAATTTCAGGATAATAATGCAACAATAATTCCAAGGCTTTATCATATTGTTTGCGGACAATAAGTTGGTCAGACCTCACCATCACGTGTGAACTGGAACTTGGTTCATTGGCCACCAGTAATGAGTCACGATAAGCTGCCGTTAGGTTTTCGTACTTTCTTTTTTCTTGAAACGAAACAGCATAATCGGACATAAATCCATATAAAGTGCGGTAGATATGAAAATAATAGGCTTTCAAATCGCCAGATTCTTTGATATTTACAGTTGCTAAAATATCCAAAGCCTCTTTGTACATACCTGTTACGCCCATAATAGATGCAAGGTTTAATCTCGAATCAGTTATATTTCGTTTGTCTTTGAGTTTCTCGGCAATTTGCAGTTTTTTACGGGCGTAGGTAAGCGCAGAGTCAGATTTATATGATTTATATTCATCATACAATTTTCCGCAAATCTCGTATTTTCGACTGTCGGAAGTACTGTATTTCAACAAATCCTTCAGTTTATTCATTTCGGTTTCTTTCTGATTTGAATAAATTTGGTAGTTATCTACTGTTTTATCCAATATGCTTAGCAAAGAATCATTGTCATTTTGAGCCATTATGAAAGCTGGAAGACAGAATCCGATAAGAAATAGGTAGATTTTTTTCATCTGCTTAATTTAGGTTTTCAGACAGTGCAGTTGGAATAAGTATGACAAAAAGTATTTAGAATCAAACACTTATTCAGATTTTCCGTATTTAATTTCCATTATCTTTTTCTCAAACATCTCATTTTGAATGTTCGACTTATTTTTCACCTTCGTTTTATAGGTATTAATGGTATTGACGGAGTAGTTTAAAAACTTGGCAATTTTCTCACTTTCATGAACCCCTAAACGTATTAATGCAAAGATCCGCATCTCAATAGTCAAATCCTCATTCGGACTTTTCATTGTTTCCCATTCATCGGCCGGAAACATTTGCTTATATTCATGCAAGAATTCAGGAAACAAACGCAAAAACGTCTCGTCAAATGATTTATACATGTTTTTACGTTCCAGCAACAAATCAGATTCTTTGAATGATTTAGCCAATTCATCATATTGCTTTAACACAATCTTGCGGTTGATTAACCGATACATCCTTTCAATTTTATCAAGGTATTGATAATTAATGTAAAAGAAATTGCCCAAGTACTTATCCTTGATATTGTTGGCCTCCTCAAGGTCGGTATTAACTACCAACAGTTTTTCATTTTGTGACTGAATAATCTGTCGGGCATTTTTAATTTTCTTCAGTTGTTTGTAAATGATAAGAGTGGCTCCCAAAAATGAAACAAACAATATAAACACCATATAAAATAGCCAAATCAATGTATTTCGCTGATTCTCAACAGCATTTATTCGTTCTTTTTCAATAATAGGCAAAATGGAACCAATTTCTATTTTTCGGTGGCGAGCATTGTAGATAACTGCATCGTCTAAAGCAATTTTAATATATTTATAAGCCCTGTCAGTATCATGACTTCTCAAATATAATTGTGTAGCCAATAATCGCAATGCCACTGTTTCTTTTGTAGACGATTTAATATCAGCGATAGCAGCTTTGATTATATTTATTTCAGCCTCATCAAACTGATTTGTAAGTGTATAAATATATCCTAAACTGGAAGCTGCTATTGCATATTCGTGAAAATCGGTTGTTTTTTTAAGTACTGCTTGAAAATCTTCGATAGCACCATTGTAATCCTTTTTTTTCATTTTTAACAGTCCCGTGGCGCGCAATCGTTCTATTCTATGTACAGGAATTAATGCTACAGCCGAATCACTAAATGCAATTCCAGCATTTATATATTGACTTCTAAAGGGTTCAACGCTATTATAATCTGCCATGTCATAATACAGTCGAGCCATAAGACCATAAAATTCAAGCTTCAAAGGAGGAGTCAACTGATTAACATCAATACCATTAATCAAGTCAAATGATTCTTTGAACATTCCCGAAGACAAATAACAGAACATCAACCGAATTTTGGCTTTAGTAATTTGCTTAGAATCATTTAACTTCCTGGAAATCACCAACGTTTTTGTGGCGTAAACATAAGCAGAATCGAATTTATAAGATTTGTATTCTTCAAATAATCTTGCATTTAAATCCAAACTTTTATTATTCTCAATTGGATAATACTTCAATTTTGACTTTATATTCTGAATTTTCTCTTCTTTTAAACCAATGTAATAATCGCTTTTTGCTATATTCTTATCTAATTCAATAAACATTGAATCAAGATTTTCAGAGTAAATTGATGTATATAATTGAAAGCTTATTATTAAAAAAAATAGTTTTTTCATTTTGAAGCAAGTATTATGTTGTAGGTCAGACAATATAAACAGTGATTATAAACACTTTACATAGGGTGATTATAATCACTTCAAAACTACACATTTTATTTTTAAATACAAAAGTATTATGGACAATAGTTCGTTAAAAAATATTTAACATTATGCGGCAATAGTGCCGTACAAAAGAAGTTCTTTGACATTCTGGTTATTTTTGAGTACGTTTGCTTTAATAGCAAACATGCAAATAAATCTTTCTAA